>PVMS01091409.1_pt1 | contig 16528 bp, 16 predicted proteins | sample 1853461 | NCBI WGS metagenome assembly PVMS01 (sample SAMN08582032, study PRJNA380276) | Marine sediment metagenome, whole genome shotgun sequencing project. | isolation source: ocean sediment barecode stripped | collected 2017 | reverse complement strand
CAGGCCAAAAGAAAGCGTCCGCGTACATCACGGATGGCAAATGGAAAGGCTACACCCCACCGCCGATGCCGAAAAAATAGCAGCAATGCGGGTACATCTGAGATCGTGTCACACCGCCGTTACCAAATGAGTAACCAAGGGTGCAAATTAGTGTGGATTAACAGAGTTCCACAATAGATGATCTAGTGACCGCTATTGGCCGAAAGTGGGTATTCTCGCTTGTAGGAATTACTATTGATCTGCAGTAGGTTTTTTCGTGCACGTTTAGATTCATGAGCTTATTACTGATAGCTTACGTTAACTTGGCTCTATTTTTGCGATATGCCGGCTCACAGCTAGCCAAGAACCAAATAGGCCTAAGCCAATACTTGATGCGACCAACCCTAAACTTTGTCGAAAGCTTGGGAACATGAGCTGAAAATCACTGTTATATAATCCGACTAGCTCTTGTATAGGTCGTTTGATGGCGAGTAATACAAGGAGCACTAAAAGTAGCGCAAGTACTCCGCCTATTAAGCCATACCACATGCCTCCATATAAGAAAGGGCGCCGAATAAATCTGTCTGTGGCGCCTATTAGCTTGGTCACTTCAATTTCTTCACGCCGATTTTCAATATCAAGGCGAATACTATTGCCGACTACTAAAAGTACGGATATGGCTAACATCATACTAATCACGGTGATGGCTCGACGTACAGTATTGGTGATGGCATGTAGGCGCTGCAGCCATTGCATATCGAGCTGGACATAATCTACATTTGAATAGGAGCGAAAATCAGTCGCGAGTTGATTGAGTTTGCTGGTTTGTTTTGCCGCTGTGATCGGTGTAAGGATCAATGTAGGCGGTAAAGGATTGTCATCCAGTCCATCTAACAGCTGCCCAAATTCGTTGCGGTCACGAAATTCTTTTAATGCATCTTCTGCGGGCACATATTTAACCGTTTCGATTTCTGGGTAGTCTGCAAAGCGATTGCGCAATTCTTGAATGGCAGCGTCACTGGAATCTACTTTTAAAAATAAAGTGATTTGGCCAGCGTTGTCCCAATTTTGAGTAACCACTTGTAAGTTGTTAAGTAAAACATATAAACATGCGGGTAATGCCAGAGCGACAGCAATCATTAATAATGTCAGTGTGGTCGCAAAGCGTTGCCGATAAAGCTTGCCTAGACTGAATACTAAACTCCGTAGATGATCACGCCCATACGCGCGTAGACGAGTGACCAAGTTTGGTTTTGCTAAAGGTTGTGGGCGTTTGGCTTTTGCCATGGAGTTTTCGATGTTTACTTATTTAACGACTTCATAATTGTGTAAAACATGAGTATCTTGCGTATCCACACATTGCCCATTGTGTATGCGCACAATGCGTTTATGCATGCGCGAGATTAAATCCAGATCATGACTGGCGATGAGCACGGTCACGCCAACTTGGTTGAATGCAGCAAACAGCTGCATAATTTCTGCCGATAAATCAGGGTCAAGGTTGCCCGTAGGCTCATCGGCTAAAAGGATTGCGGGTTTGTTGACAACGGCACGCGCAATTCCCACGCGTTGCTGTTCGCCACCGGATAAGGTAATGGGCATCACCTGTTCTTTATGGAGTAATGCGACTTTATCAAGAGCTGCACGCACTCTGCGTCGAATGTCAACTTGCGAATAACCTGCAATTTGTAAAGGCAAGGAGACATTGTCAAAAATATTGCGGTCGTAGAGTAAATGATGGGCTTGAAACACGACGCCCATGTGCCGGCGTAAAGCGGGAATTTTGCGTTTCGGTATGTGGGTGATATTTTTATTATTGATAAATATTTGTCCGCGAGTGGGTCTTTCGATGGCCGCGATAAGTTTAAGCATGGTGCTTTTTCCGGCACCTGATGGTCCGGTAAGAAATGCCATCTCGCCTTGTTCAATCGTTAGATTTAAGCGCGATAGCACATCGCGATTTTCTGGGTAGCGTTTAGTGATATTTTGAAGTTCAATCATTGATCTAAACTTCTCTATCTACACTATTGCTGCATTGATGGCTTCTCGGCCAAGTAGTGCGCTGGCATAATTGTGCGCATCAAACACACGCAGATCTTTAATCGCTTCACCGACGCCAATGTAGCGAATAGGCACTTTAAGTTTATCAGCAATGGCTAAAACGACGCCGCCTTTAGCGGTACCATCGAGCTTGGTGATGCATAAACCCGTGATATTAAGTGCTTGATGAAACTCTATGGCCTGTTTGATCGCATTTTGTCCGGTGCCGGCTTCTAGTACCAATAATGTTTCATGTGGGGCGGCAGCCTCAATTTTTTGCATGACGCGTTTAATTTTTTGTAACTCTTCCATCAAATTTTGCTGAGTATGTAATCGTCCTGCAGTATCTGCGATCAAGACGTTCACATTGCGAGCTTGTGCAGATTGATACGCATCATAGATCACAGCGGCACTGTCCGCACCGCTGCCTTGCGCAATCACAGGCACATTGGTTTTTTCACCCCAGGCTTGCAGTTGTTCCACTGCGGCGGCGCGAAAGGTATCACCTGCTGCCAACATGACGGATTGGCGATGGTTGACTAAGCGCTGTGCAATTTTTCCAATGGTAGTGGTTTTGCCTGCGCCATTGACCCCTACTACTAACATTGTAAATGGCCTGATGCCGCGCATTAATAACGGCTTGTTACAAGGTGCCAAAATTTCAGCAATACTTTCTTGTAGAGCATCATAGAGAATCTCTATGTTGTCTAATTCCTTGCGACGCACCCGAGAGGCTAGGTCGTCTAAAATTTTAGTGGTTGTTTCGATGCCGACATCGGCCAGCAGCAAACGATCTTCAAGTTCGGTGATAAGTTCTGCATCCAGCTCTTTTTTCCCAAGCGCTGCCGTGGCTAGGCCATCGGTGAGCGCATCACTGGTTTTTGACAGGCCTTGTCGTAATCGAGATAAAACTCCTGTTTCAGACATAGATATTGAACGAACGTTTATAGTATGGTCTAAAGAATAATAATGTCGCGTTGTAAAGCGGCGCTAATCCTACCATCAAGTGTAACGACAGGCACAAATGAAAGTAATAAATATTGTCACGTTATTAGTGTATTTCTTGGTTTCGTCACCAGTTTATAGTAAAGCAGAAAATACACACGAAAAAATCTTTGACAATGGCATGAAAGTTATTGTGAAAGAGGATCATCGTGCTCCAGTAGTGATCTCGCAAATCTGGTATCGAGTAGGTTCTGCCCAAGAGCATAGTGGTATTACCGGCGTATCGCATGTGCTTGAGCATATGATGTTTAAAGGCACGGAGAAATATCCTTCCGGTACTTTTTCTTCTACCGTAGCTGATATTGGCGCACGAGATAACGCATTCACGGGCCATGACTACACAGCTTATTACCAATTAATGGGGAATAGCGCGTTGGAAGTCAGCTTTGATCTTGAGTCAGATCGAATGCTGAATTTAATCTTATCGCCCGATGATTTCATCAGCGAACTTGAAGTTGTGAAAGAGGAACGGATATTGCGTACCGATGATAATCCAAATGCATTGGTCTATGAGCAGTTATATGCGACGGCATACATTAATAGCCCTTATCATCATCCTATTATTGGTTGGATGAATGATTTAGATAATTTAAAGGTTGAAGATTTGAGCGATTGGTATGCGCGATGGTATACACCCAATAATGCCACCTTAGTGGTGGTGGGTGATGTATATCCGAGTGCGGTATTTAGCATGGCTGAAAAGTATTTCGCTGGGCTTCAAGGTCGGCCAGTTAAAACCAGTAAGCCGAGAATAGAGCATCCGCAAACAGGTGCGCGCCGCGTAACGGTTAAGGCCGTTGCAAAATTGCCGTATTTAATGCTGGGTTATAAAGTACCTTCTCTGGCCACAGCAGAGCAGGCATGGGAGCCATATGCTTTGTCGGTTTTGGCCGGCGTTCTTGACGGTGGAAGCAGCGCTAGATTTAGTAAGCACTTGGTGCGTGAAAAAGAATTGGTCGCCAGTGCGGGGTCCGGCTATAACATTTATGCACGCTATCCTACCCTGTTCTTGTTTGATGCGACTCCTGCCGAAGCGCACAGTGTGTCAGAAGTAGAGCAGGCTTTATACGCAGAAATTAAAAAATTACAGGAAACGTTAGCGGATGAAAAGGAATTAACGCGTGTTAAGGCGCAAGTCATTGCTAGTGAAGTCTACCAACAAGACTCTGTGCAAAGACAAGCTACGGTAATTGGTAGTTTAGAAACGGTTGGACTGGGTTGGCAAGTGATGAGTGAATATAGTGCGCAAATTAAGGCGGTTACGGCAGAACAAGTTCAACAGGTAGCGCGCAAATATTTAGTTGATGCAGGTTTAACGGTTGCCATACTGGAACCTTTAGCGGCTGAGTTCAGCTCTGAAGTGTCAACAGAGCAAGAAATAAAAAACTAATTTAAATCAAAAAATACATATGAATATTAAATTTTACGTGCTCTGTGCGTGTTTGGTTCTTGTGAGTACAGCTTCTGCCTCACCCCAGATTGAAACGTGGCAAACTAAAAATGGAGTGAAAACATTATTTGTTGCTGCACCTGAACTGCCAATGCTGGATATTGCGATCACCTTTGATGCCGGAAGTGGACGCGATGCGGAACTTGCGGGTCTGTCGCAGCTTACACATAGCTTGTTAAACACTGGCTCTGGCAAGTTAGATGCCGATGCAATTGCAGAAAAATTTGAAGACGTGGGCGCGCAATTTGGTGCCAGCGTTAATTTAGATCGCTCCAGTGTGGCTTTGCGCAGCTTGACGGATGAAGAGTTATTCAAGCAAGCACTATCGACCTTCATCACAATTCTTACGCAACCGAGTTTCCCCAAAAAAGATTTCCAACGCTTAAAGAACCAAGCGCTCATCGCCATTAAAGATGAAGAGCAACGTCCAGGCGACATTGCGAGCAAGGCGTTTTATAAAGCTATCTATGGAGACCACCCCTATGCGCAAACCACATTGGGTTACCAGGAAAGTATTAATAAAATCAGCATAAAAGATGTCAAAAAATTTCATCAGCAATATCTGGTGGCAGAAAATGCAAGCATTGCGATTGTAGGAGGCATTAACGTTGAAACAGCAAAACAGATCGCCGAACAAATTTCATCTAGTTTCCCAAGTGGTACAAAACCAGTGCCAATAGCAAAACCTCAGCCGCAACAACCTGCTGCAGACATTTTTATTCCTTATCCATCGCAACAAGCACATGTTTTTCTCGGCCAACTGGGGATACAGCGTGATGATCCTGATTACTTCATTTTGTATGCCGGTAATCATATTTTAGGTGGAGGTGGTTTTACATCGCGCTTAGTCAAAGAAGTACGGGTAGAGCGCGGCTTGTCTTATAGTGTGTACAGTTATTTTTTTCCTATGCAATTGAATGGGCCTTTTATCGTTGGGCTGCAAACACGAGAAGATCAAGCGCAACAAGCAGCAGAGGTCTCTTTAGAGACAATGGAAAAATTTATTGCTGAAGGCCCTACTGAAGAGGAGCTAACACTGACAAAGAATAATATTATTGGTGGTTTTCCATTACGCATAGATAGTAATCGAGATATTCTAGGCTATTTATCCATAATCGGTTATTACAATTTACCGCTTGACTATTTAAATTCTTTTACAGATAAAATATCTGCCATTACACAAAAAGATATTCGTGAGACGTTTAGCCGGCGACTGAAATTAAATAACTTAGTAAAGATTATTGTTGGTGGCCCAGAAAAATAATAAGAATAGCCTGCGTATCATCGGTGGGACTTGGCGTAGTCGCCGAATTCAATTTTTAGACAATCCAGATATTCGTCCCACGCCTGATCGTGTGCGGGAGACTTTGTTTAATTGGTTAGCAAAAAAAATAGACGGCGCAAGTTGCCTAGATTTGTTCGCGGGTAGTGGTGCTCTAGGGTTTGAGGCGGCTTCACGAGGCGCAAGCCAAGTAATCCAGGTTGATGTGGATGCCGCAACCACAGAAATGCTGGTTACTCAAAAGCAAGTATTGGATGCGCAACAAATTCATATCGTGCAACAAGACGCCTTAGCTTTCTTGCAACAAACGGAGCAAGCATTCGATATAATATTTCTGGATCCGCCATTTAATACGGAGTTACTCAATCAAGCTTTATCGGCATTAATAGCACGCAAGCTTGTAGCCCTCGGAGGCTTGATTTATATGGAATCAGCAGCACAGTTTATAGTACCGCAATGCTTAGACGAATTAACCTGTAGACGTGAGAAAGTAGCGGGACAGGTACGTTATGCATTATTTGAGATGCCAAACTAGCCGCAACAACCCAAAATTAAATCACCACTTTCATAGTACTTCATATTAGAATTTAACTATGGCTCTCATCTCAGTTTATCCTGGAACATTTGATCCGATTACCAATGGTCATACCGATCTTGTGCGTAGAGCTTGCGGTGTGTTCGACCAAGTAGTGGTGGGAGTCGCCGCCACAGGCGGCAATAAAACACCCTATTTCGATTTATCAGAGCGCATAGAGTTAGCAAAACAGGCGCTAGCAACCATTCCAAATACTAAGGTTCTTGGTTTTGATAGCCTATTGGTCGAGTTTGCGCGTCAACAGAAGGCGAAAACTATTTTACGTGGCTTGCGTGCCGTTTCCGATTTTGAATTTGAGTTTCAACTCGCGAGTATGAATCGTCAGCTTGATGATAGCTTTGAAACAATTTTTTTAATGCCTTCTGAACAGCATGCCTTTATTTCTTCAAGTTTAGTGCGCGAAATTACTGCTTTGGGCGGAGACGTGTCTAAATTTGTTTCTCCTTCGGTAGTAAAAGCCCTAAAAGAAAAAGCGCTTGCTAAGAAGTAAGTATTTTCTTCGTATGCAGGGCTGTAGCATTGTATTTTTAGCGCTATTTTTAGTGGCATGTGATTTGCAGCCTCTAAGCGAATCTGAATTATCTGACCAAAATCAATCGCAAGATTTAGTGCCCCACTATGCAGTGGCTAGCGCACATCCATTGGCAACACAAGCCGGCATCGAGATACTAAAACAAGGTGGCAATGCTTTTGATGCAGCCGTCGCCGTTACTTCTACGTTGGCGGTGGTAGAACCCTACGCCTCAGGTCTGGGCGGTGGCGGTTTTTGGCTATTGCATGTGGCGGATACCCATCAAGACATCATGCTTGATGGTCGTGAAACAGCGCCACTTGCTTCCACGCGTGATATGTATGTAGATGCTTCTGGCAATCCAACACAACTATCGGTAACGGGGCCGTTGGCAGCCGGCATACCTGGTGTGCCGGCTGCGATGGTACATTTAGCTGAGAACTATGGGCGCATGCCCTTAAACGTATTGTTAAATTTTTCTATCGAAGCTGCTAATAATGGTTTTGCAGTCAGCGAGCATTATCAGCGACTCGCCAGTGCACGAATGGCTACACTGCTTCGTTCGCCACAAGCTGCAGCTATTTTTCTTGACCATGGTCAGGCTCCGTCTTCTGGTTATATTCTTAAACAGCCTCAATTAGCCAAGGTATTGGTGAGTATTCGAGATTTTGGAAGAGATGGGTTTTATACAGGAGAAATTGCGCAGAAATTAGTGCATGGCAACCAGCAGGCGGGAGGAATTTGGCAGCTTAAAGATCTAGAACAATACCAAGTTATCGAACGTCAGCCGATTACAGGGAGTTATAAAAATATAAGCATTATCAGCGCAGCATCGCCATCCTCTGGCGGTATTGTATTAATGCAAATGTTTAATATGTTATCGATGTTGGATATAAATGAATTAAATGCGCTAGAGCGAACGCATGCAATTGTTGAGGTGATGCGGCGGGCCTATTTTGAACGCGCCAGCTATCTAGGTGATGCAGACTTTATTGAAGTCCCTGTCAATACGCTTTTGTCGATGCCACATGCTGAGGATTTATTAGCAGATTATAGTTCCCAACATGCTACAGATAGTCACAATTACCTGCGTGAAACGAATATGTTAGATGATGCAGTGTTGCAAGAAGGTCAAAACACCACACATTTTTCTATTCTTGATCAGGCAGGGAATTATGTAGCGGCAACACTTTCTATTAACTATCCATTTGGTTCGGGTCATGTGCCGGCAGGTACTGGGGTGTTGTTAAATAATGAAATGGATGATTTTGTTATTAAACCAGGTCACCCAAATTTATGGGGTTTGGTGGGCAACGAGGCTAATGCGATTGAGCCTGGTAAGCGCATGTTATCCAGCATGTCGCCGACTTTTTTAGATGACGGTAATAGGACGGCAATATTAGGTACTCCAGGTGGCAGTCGCATTATCACCATGGTGCTGCTCTCCGCTTTAGAATTTGCTAACGGAGCAGATGCTGAAACAATGGTGGCATTACTACGCTTTCATCATCAATTTTTACCTGATCAAATTCAATTTGAAATGCATGCCATAGATGCTATGACTCAAACTTCGCTTACCAGCATGGGGCACACATTAAAAGAGAGACAACATAGTTATGGCAATATGCAGACTATAATTTGGGATAAACAAATGGACCGTGTTACGGCTGCGAGCGACCCGCGTGGAATTGGTGATGCAAAAGTTAGTCAATAAATTTCAATGTAGGTAATAAATTAACCATGCAGTTGGTTTATTTTGCGAGTCCAATGTGTTCTTGGTGTTGGGGGTTTTCGCCCGTAATTCAACAAATAAAAGACAAATTTATTGCGCAATTTGAATTTCGTTTGGTATTAGCTCCATTCCGTGTAAATACAGTAGAGGTTATGGATGTCGCACTACGAAATTATGTATTAGCACAATGGCATAAAGTGGAGCTAGCAACCACACAGCCCTTTGATTTTACATTTGACGTGGGAACTGAATTTGTTTACGACACGATGCCTGCTTGTCGAGCGATTAAAGCATTGGCTAGCCAGCAAGCTAAACATGAACTTAATTTTTTAAGTGCTATTCAAGCCGCATTTTATACACAAAACTTAAATGTTACTTCTGAGCAGGTATTAACTGAATTGGCAGCAACGTTTAAAGTGGATGTTGAATTATATATTGAGGATTTTCATGCCAATGAAATTAATAACCTTCTTGATAGAGATTTTAGTATTTGCCAGCAACTTGGAGTGAATAGCTACCCAATGCTGATGGGTATTAAGGAAGATGAGGTGTCAATACTTGCGAATGGTTTTTCACCGTATCGAGAACTAGAGAAAAAAGTGCAACTGTGGGTGAGACGTAATTAAGCGTCATGATGCTAGGAAATTAAATCATCAACTATTATATAATTTAGATTTTTCAGTTACTTGCTGGGCTTCGTTTTCCTTGTGGATATTGGTAAGAATATCAATTTGCCACGTTTGTAGTGTATCAGCGTCGGTTAGTTCAAACGTGTGTTCATCGATTTTACTTATCGAATAGCGATCTAAGTCAGTTCTGCTCATGCGCTGGTGTTGTTCATCCAATAATTATGATTTAGCTAATAAGTTTGGAGTATTTCACATTTTAAAGCTTGTCATATTTGACATATGGATTATTCGCAAACATGAATGACTAGGCGTATAGATAACTGGTGATTATTCACTCCTGAGTGGCAAAGTATCCAAAGTGATATTCGGATTACTCTAAGCTTGCTGAGTATTGGAATTTACTTCAGTGTTGACAGCGACTGCAAAAAAAACTGCTACGTTGTCCTAGAACTCGAACCTGGATAGGTGTCTTGCAAATTGGGCAGGGCTCGCCTTTTTTATTATAAACATTAAGCCTGTTAGCAAAGTAACCTGGTTTGCCATCTTCTTTTACAAAATCACGCAGGCTCGTGCCGCCAAGTTCAATCGCGGCACTTAGCACTTTTTGTATATTATTGGCCAGCACTTCGTAACGAGAGAGGGAAACTCGACCTGCTGCACGTTGTGGATGTATACCACTCAAGAATAGCGACTCACTTGCATAGATGTTGCCGACACCAACTACAACATGGCTGTTCATGATAAAGTTTTTGATGTTCACTTTTTTTGCAGTAGCGAGTGTGTGTAAATATTCGCCATGAAAAGTCTTGCTAAGTGGTTCGGGCCCAAGCTTTTGTAACAGCTTATGTTGCAAGGGGTCTTTTCTGGTCCACAATACAGATCCAAAGCGTCGTGGGTCATGAAACCGCAAGATCTTTTTATTAAATACAAAATCTACATGGTCGTGTTTTTGTGGGTCTAAATGACTTGCGACGATCCGCAAGCTTCCTGACATGCCTAAATGTATAATGACATGACCCGCAGGAGTTTCAAATAATAAGTACTTGCCGCGGCGCTTAATGCTATGAATTATCTGATTCTTAAGTAGCTGGCGTAGATTGCGCGGCACCGGCCAACGTAATTTTTGTTGGCGCACAACGATATCCGTAATTTGTTTGCCACTGATATGTGGAGTGATGCCACGCAGCGTGGTTTCTACTTCGGGAAGCTCAGGCATGTAGGGAGGAGTTAAGCTTGATAAAAGGCTTCGATCTCAACTAATAAATCACCTCTGCACATATCTCCAAGCAGCAGGATTCGCGGTGTAGTGCTAGAAAGTCGAGCGGCTAACACTTGTTTGATATGTGGCACATCATTGCGATGACGGATATATACTTTCATGTAAAGCAAGTCGTCTTGTGCATTGAGCTGAGTTTGATGCTGATCGTTGGCGTGTGCGACTAGAGTTTCGATATTGTTAATAGCTTCATTTAATTGCGCGCTGACATCATTGATATGTAATGTTTCATGCCCAACAATACTTGCAGTACCTGAAACATAAAAATGTGTACGATTACCCCAAACCTTAAGTACACCACGTGAAAATAATGGCCGCGTTAATGCATCTATAACGGGGTAGTCATAAGCGCTCGTTTGCCGCGGATTTTCTACGGCAATGCCGGGGGTATCGCAAGCCAAAAAATAGATTTGCAAGCAATCACTTTGATTGCCGATTACCGTTGCGGCAGGGTATGTTTTATGGTCAATACCACTGGCGTGCAGCGCATGCAGTCTTCCGCTACAAAATAACTCATAGCGATTAATCTGTTGATGTGTAGCTGTAATTTTTGTAATTTCAGGGAAAAAATTCCAAGTGCGCAGCAGATGGGTGCAGCCGGTATTTTTTAAGCATTCAAATACTTCTTGGTAAGCCTGCTCAGTAAGTTGTTGAAAATCATCTTCATTAGAATAGCGGAGCTGGATATGTCCAAAAAGTATCTGCTGATTGAATGCATAGTGAACATTTTTATACTTGGCTTGCTGGATCTTTTGGTCTGTAAACCAGTATTGCGCAAACAAATTAGATCCCAATACCTCTATGCTGGTTTGTATCGATAAGCAGTTAGCATTGGGGTGATTATTGTCACCAAAATAGAGATGTGTGAGTAACGGTTGATGGGCGTCCAAAGGCGCCGAATCTTCGCTTACAGTAATTTCCAGGCATGGTGTTAGTGCTGTAGCAATATTGTTTGAGCTGAGTGCGGTCATGCTTTTACTGTAGCGTGCTAGACCAAATCTGGCTAGCTAGCATATTTAATTTTGCGATTAATTTAGCCAATTAGACGAATCTAAGACTTGCGTCTGCGTCGGCCTAGTAGCAGCCCAATTATCAATACGCCAAGCGGTATGATCAATAGGTAACTGCTTGCCAGACTAGCAATCGCGGTATTACTAAGGGCGATGGAAGCATCTGGGGCTCTATATGGTAACAAAGCGATGCGGTCATCATCATCATCGGTTAACCATTGCAGTATGCTTACACTCAAGGTGAGATTTTCGCCATTACCGATATAGTCATTGGCCATGAAATCGCTATCACCGATGACAACAATACGTTGCTCGGTTTCATCTCTACGTGCATGCGTAAGTGCTGCAGCCATCAATAACGGGCCAGCGGTGTCGCCTTCTTCGCTGTTAAATACGATGTCTTCACCCGTAAGTGAGGCCGTTTCAGACCATGCACGTGGCAATGAGTAAAATAGTGGTTGTGCTCGCCATTCAGGATTAGTGACAACTTCAAAGCCCACTGCAAACGGATACAGCGTTTGGCTTTTTAGATTTTGCGTAATGGCATGTGCTTGATACTCCAAAACGGGTACCACGGCAGGATGTTTAATGCCAAGAATTGAACGTAGCTTCTGATTGGCATCGATGATGGTGCCATCCACCCAAGTAACATTAAGTGCATCAGAAAGCCTGTGTAGCTGTTCACTGCTGTTGGGTTCGCGTAGCCAGAGTAAATTACCGCCATGTTCGACATATTCTAAAATTAATTTTTCTTCGCCTTGTAGCAGTTCAGACTGAGGGGCAGCAATGACTAATACCGAGGTATTGTCGGGTATTGAGGTGGTTTCTAATAAATTAATAGCCTGAATTTGCATCCCACCGGAATCGAGCATCTGTTTTAAAGTGCTGAAGCCTTGGTTTTCCTCACTAAAAGGATCGCGTTCTCCATGCCCAGCTAAGAACACCACCCATGGTTTAGTTTCGCGGCTTAATCTTTGCAGAGCATTGGTGAGATCATGCTCCGTGATGTGATCGACGATTTCAAAACGATTTTGATAGTCAAGACGTAGTTGGCCAGGATTATTTAGGTGTTGTTTTCTAGCTTGTTCCCTTGCGGTTTCTGCATCTAAAAATTGTAAGCTAATGTCAGGCTTGTAGCGTTGATATTTGGCTATTTTGCGTCGCAGAATATGACGTTCACTAGCCGAGTTTCGTGCTAGCACAGTAATCTTTAGTGGTTGATCAATCTGTTCTAATACGGTTCTACTAATTTCAGTCAGTGAATTTCTGTTATCACGTGTCCAATCAAATACCCAATGGTATTTTTGTGTTAACCAGCCGTATGCTCCAATCAAAACCAATAACAATACCAGGCTTGACCAACGCAATGCATGTGACTTAAGAGTAACTAGTTTCACAGATTTTAGGCGAATTAAAAGCAGTAACGACGGTTAAGATTGCGTACGCTCAAGCATAAAAATAAAAGTGTAAACAATAAAAAATAGGCAATATGCGTAGTATCGATAGAACCCGTAAGCATGTCTGCTAAATGCGGAAAATTAGATAAGTATAAAAAAAGTTCACTACTACTACTCGTTGCAGAGCCTGACATATACAACATTACCAATACTAGTAACAAACCTAAGATGGCTGCCGTTGCAATAATGGGCGTGCGTGTAAGGTGCGCAACAAATATTGCCGCAGCACAAAATGAGCTGATATATAGAAATACCCCCAGGCAAGCAGCGGCAATCTTGCCGTAATCTAGCGCAGTGAAATAACCCAATGCAAGCGCTAGGGAGCTGCATACTGCGGTATAGATAAATGCGAATAAGGTTAGCGCAAAAAATTTCCCTAAAACAATTTGCACGTTGCTGATCGGTGCGCTACTTAATAATAGGTCAGCACCCTGAAGCCGTTCTTCTGTGCAACTACGTACCGCAAACAATGGCACAATAAACACGCCTACCACTGCGACCCAAAATAAGTAGGGCGCAATGACTAAGTCGGTTAATCCAGGTGCATGTTTTAAACTTACTAATTTAGCTTGCACATCACTATAAAAATTATTCAATAAAACTAATAACAATAGACCCAGCACAAACAGAGCGATAGAAAATAATACCCATGCAATAGATGAGTACCATACGCGCTTGAACTCATTGTGAGTAATTAGCCAGGTCATTGTATGGCTTGCGCATTCGATACGCCGGAGTCGCGTACTACCAGATCTAAAAATACCTGTTCTAAAGAGCTCGCAATCGGCCCAATTTCATAAAGCTGCCAGTTGTTTTCCAATGATTGCGCCTGCACTTGTTGTATAAAATCCGCGCCGTCATAACGGCACATAAAATTACCATACTGCGAACAACTTACGGATCTGCAGCCTACAATTGCATTTAGGGCTTCGACGGGCGGATTGCCATGGAAACGTAATTTTACTCGTTTGCCGGGACTGGAATTTAAATTTTGCAACGCTTGGTCCAGTAGTAAAGAACCTTTGTCAATAATTAATACACGATCACAAGTTGATTCTGCTTCGGCTAGCATATGAGTGGAAAGTAACACACTGTGATTGTTGGATAGGTCATCAAGTAATGCGCGTATATCTTGCATTTGTACTGGGTCTAAGCCAATGGTGGGCTCGTCTAATATTACCAAAGCGGGATTATGAATAATGGCTTGCGCAATGCCGACTCGTTGCTGAAAGCCTTTGGATAAATTGGCAATAAGCTTTTTTCGGACGGTGTTTAATCCACAAATCTCTAACGCTTTATCGATACTGTTTTGTACCTGTGCTTTTCCGACACCATGGAGGCATGCAGCAAATTGCAAATATTCAGATACATTGAGTTCTCGATACAATGGAGGAGTTTCAGGAAGATAGCCTAAATTAATTTTAGCTTGTTTTGGTTTGGTGAAAACGTTCAAACCACAGATATTGACCTCGCCAGCGTCGGGTTTTAAATTACCGGTAATCATATTTAAAGTTGTCGACTTGCCAGCCCCATTGGTACCTAGTAAGGCGACGACTTCACCGCGATGAATCTCAAAATTAAGATTGCGTACCGCCTCGTTGCCATCAAAACTGCGTTGCAGATTTTGTACGGATAACAGTGTTTCTTGTGTCATAAAGTCTGGCTTATTATTTTAATGACCGTCTAGGCGGATTGTGAATTATACAATCTTCTTTCTATAGAAGCGCGCTCAAAATTAGATTCGAAGTGCAGTGAAGAAATGCTTGTAAGTTAGAGCACGAAAAGCGCGATGATTCTGTTGCTACCGTCAGTAGAGCTTGAGGTATTGGTAGAAAAAGTTTAAGCAAATAACGCTAATGTTGCAGCATTTTGGTGGCTACATTATTGTGAATAGATCATTTACACGCAGCTTGGAGTAAACGCTCGTTTTTTGAGCACAGGCAGTGCTGGCAAAGCGGGGGAAAAGCTAAGAATCTACCAGCTCATACCTATTTTTAAAGTCAATTGATATTGGATAAAAGCAACTACCTTCAGAGCCTGCTATGGTCATTACGCCACGTTGGCGTGTATCTGACCACCATTCGGAGGATTTGGGGCTAACGTGAGCGGATACATTGAGAACAAGTGTCTATAGGTCCTAACCGGTGGTCTCATACTACTTGCCCTAGGCAACGGCAAGCACGTATTATCTGCGGGCGAAATGAGGAAGCATTTTTCACATCAAAATAATAATAATAATTAACAAGGGTCAATTACATGCTTGATGGATTAATTACACTGCCTTGGTGGGGCTATATAGTCCTTACACTTATCCTTACCCATATTACAATTGTATCGGTAACGTTGTATTTGCATCGCAGCCAAGCGCATTGTGCCTTAGACTTGCATCCACTGGTGTCACACTTTTTCCGATTTTGGTTATGGGCGACGACTGGAATGGTAACCAAAGATTGGGTGGCTATTCATCGCAAACATCACGCAAAAACTGAAACTGCAGAAGATCCGCATAGTCCACATGCTAAAGGTATTGGCGTAGTATTTTGGCAAGGCGCAGAATTGTATCGAGCAGAAGCCAAGAATCCGCAAACCATAAAAAATTATGGTCATGGCACGCCCAATGATTGGATTGAACGCAATCTCTATATACCATTTACTTTTTATGGGATTGTTGCCACCTTTATTTTAAATTTCATTTTATTTGGGTTTATTGGGATCACTATTTGGGCCATTCAAATGATTTGGATTCCTGTTACGGCGGCAGGAATTATTAATGGCATTGGTCATTATTGGGGCTATCGTAATTTTGAAAGCCAAGATGGTTCCACCAATGTCATCAATCTTGGCCTCATTATTGGCGGCGAAGAATTGCATAACAATCATCATGCCTACCCAAGTTCGGCGAAATTTTCTAGTAAATGGTGGGAGTTTGACATAGGTTGGTTATACATTCAGTTGCTAGTGTTTATGCGCTTAGCAAAAGTCCGTCGGCGCGCACCCCAGCCAACTAAGCTTACCCATAAAGATAAAATTGATCTTGAAACGGCCAAGGCTATGATTTCAAGTCAACTGCACGTAATGGCTGATTATGCACAACGGGTAACGTTGCCAACTTTTCACGAAGAGTTATCTACAATAGATGCACGCTATCAAAAACTCGTACGTCAGCTGCGTACAGCTTTAGTGCGCGAAGACAGCCGTCTAAAACCCTCGCATCGACAGCACCTGCAAGAGTTGTTGAAAAATAACGAAGTTTTAAAAACGGTGTATGAATTTCGTCACAAGTTGCAAGAATTATGGAACGAAACCCATGCCAGCCATGAACGCTTAATTCAAGCGATCATACAGTGGTGTAAGGAAGCCGAAGCGACAGGTATTAAGGTATTGGAAGAGTTTGCGCAGAGTTTGCGCAGCTATGCATTGCAGCCCGCAGTACAGTTTCCTAAATAGCTCTATTCCGTGATTACGATCTTCACTATAAAAGGCGGAAGCGCTAAAAAATTGCAAGAGTGAATTTTTGCTAGCGAAGCAATCTAGGTAGAAAGCATTCTGATCTTTATTTGAT
>PVMS01140470.1_pt1 | contig 16530 bp, 13 predicted proteins | sample 1853461 | NCBI WGS metagenome assembly PVMS01 (sample SAMN08582032, study PRJNA380276) | Marine sediment metagenome, whole genome shotgun sequencing project. | isolation source: ocean sediment barecode stripped | collected 2017 | reverse complement strand
ATGAAAGTGCCGGATTTTTGAACTCTAATCCTACTTTTTTTGGAAGAATTATACAATATATAAGGGCCAATTATTTTGTTCCCGATGCTCGTAAATTCTTCCAAAAAAAGTAGGATTAGAGTTTAAAAATCCGGCACTTTCATTTTTATTCTTTCCAAAGAATGATAACACATTATTTGGTTCCCAAATTGGTTTTGAAAGTATTTCAATATTTTCCGGAATATCCTTCGAAAGTGATTCATCTATAATTGGATAATTTGGATTATCGACTGTATAAATAATAGGTTCAACACCATAATCACGAAAATATTTTACAAACTTTAACCAACGTTGCACTCCAGAACCTCCTGCTGGCGGCCAATAATATGTGATAATAAGTGCCTTTTTCATTCGATTAAATTACTGTATAAATCTATTAATTTTTCTGAAGTTTTTTCCCAATAAAAATCATTTTCTATAAACTGTTTGCCATTCTTCCCAAGAGTATTTCTCAACGCTTCATTTTTATATAGGTTTATAACTTTTTTTAGCAAAATCTTCAAAATTTTTAGCCTTATGAATTAAACCAGAGTTTGCTTTTAAAATAATATTCTCTTGTGCTATTACATTGCTCACCAACAAGGGTTTTCCCAAACTCATATACTGAAATATTTTATTAGCATATGTAGTATCATGATGAAGATTTCTATGTAAAGGGGAAATGCAAACATCGCTCACCTTTATATATGAAGGAAAAAGCTTTTCATCTTTCCAACCTTCAAATTCCACATAGTTCTGAACGCTTAAACTCTTAACTTTATCCTTTAAAACTATATCTGAAGTATTTCTCCCAACAATAACTAACTTAATATTACTAATCTTTCTTTTTAACAATGCAACACTTTCAATCGCAGTTAGCAATCCTCTCCGTAGTCCTGTATCTCCAATATAAAGTAACACAAAATTATTTTTATATTTTTCAATAATATGCTTTTCAAAAATTGAATTTGTTTTATATCTTTTATGAACTGTATTTGGAACAACAATAATTTTAGATGAATTTACATCAACTCTTTTAACAATTTCATTTTTACTTTCTTCTGTAACTACAATAACATGAGTTGCTTCAGAAATAAACTTTTCTTCCTGTTGTTTCCATTTTTTTGTAGAAATTAAAAGTTTACCAAGTTTTTTTTGTAAATGAGGATAATACTTCATTATTTCAGGCCTGTTCTCATGCAAATCTAAAATTATAGGTTTTTCCGATTTCTTATTCGCCTTAAAAACCGCTGCAGCTATTTGAATATCATGAATATGAATAGCATCGATGTTATTTGCATTCAAGAAATGAGATATTTTTTTGGACATTATCTGCGTATAAAAAGGAATTGAATAAACTAAAGCAGATAATTTATAAATTAATTTAGTTGATTTATACCTTCTTATTTGGATGCCTTTTATCAGTTCATTATCTTTTTCATTATTATATTTTAAACAAAAAAGAAAAACTTTATGGCCTTTATCAATTAGTGAAATTGCCTCATTCTCAACCCGAGGATCTGGCGGAAAATTCTTGTCCAATATCATTCCAATTCTCATACCTATTTCCTTTCTGCATAAACAGCGTAATACCGTGGTGTAAATTTTCTTAAAATAGGTCTAAAACCAATTTGATTTATAGGACTCGTCCATTTTTCACGCTTTTTAATGATCCAATCCGATTTTTCCAATAACCAATCAAATTGCCAATCTTCAAATTCATGAAAATGTCTATCCCATATATCAGATTTACTTTTGTATGCTTTTGAAAACCATAAATTTAAGGGTACTGTAGCAATAAGTTTATTTGCCCCTATAGCTTTTAAAACTGAAAATGGAGATACTAAATGTTCAAATATTTCAAACGCACAAACAGCGTCAACATTATGAGTTTTAACTATATCTGGAAGTAAATCTAAATCTTCTCCTGAAGTGTTAAAAACCTTATATCCATTTTGTTCCATAATTTCAGTAAATGGATTCCTAACTCCTAAATCTAAAATTGTAGCAGGTGAAGGTAGAACGTTTTGCAAAAAAAATAAAGTTTCTTGATATCTTTTTAAAGGTAACTTTTTATACATCAATGTATTAAGATTATTGTTAACTGACTACAAGATATCGATTTAATTAAATAAAACAAACTAAAGAATTTAAACAAAAAAAAGGCGCATTTAAAATGCACCCTTAATTTCTTTTTCAAATAATTTCCCTCACACAAATTTTATAATGTAAATGTACGATAGTAATTAATATTTCGAGACATCTAATCTATAAGCGTTATAAAATACTTTATTAGCGTAGCAATTTATTTGATAAACGTTATCTTTGATATTCAAATATTAAATTAACCAATTTAAATGAACCGAATAATCCCTTTGCTCCTTATTATATTTCTCAATTTGAAATGTTTTTCGCAAAGCCCTGGTTTTTTACAGTTTACAATTAACAACAACATTCCCAGTAACACTGTCTATGATATTGAACAAGATGAAAATGGGTTTATTTGGATTGCGACTGATTATGGTTTAGGAAAATATGATGGAATAAAATTCACAAATTATACAATTACTGATGGACTTCCAGACAATGAAATTTTATCTCTATTTAAAGATTCAAAAAATAGGATTTGGTTGATTTGCTTTAACGGTAAAACAGGATATATAGAAGATAATCGATTTTATAGTTCTCAAAATCAACCCTTTTTAAAAGAATTGACTTTTAGTAGATTTGTATCTGAGGTTTTTGAAGATAGCAAACACAATATATGGTTTTTTCAATCTGTAAAACAAATCAAAAAAATTGATTCTTTTGGAAATATATCAACTTATAATTTGGAAACTTTAGCTAAAGGCTATAAATCAAAACAATTCAAATTAATTGAAGATATTCATAATAATGTAACAATAGTTAACTCATTATCAAACATTTATGGATTAAATCAAGCCATTAGTTCTACCATTGAAAATCCAAAATGGGAAAATTTAAATTTAGCTTTATTTGATGAAGTATCTTTAAAGAAGTTACGAATTAAAAAAACCGAAGCATTAATACATGTTGATTCCATTTCACATAAAATTTCAAAAACTATATTTAATCAATTCAAGTATAATGAGAAAAATAATTTATTATATTTAAATACCACCTTAGACTGTAACTCCCACTTAATAACTAACCTTCAAGAAGGGGCTTTGATTGTTTATTCTAATAAAGAGACACAAAATTCAATAAAGATTTTACCAACTATTGCTACTACTCATGCCTTTGTAGACAATGAAAGGAATATTTGGATAGGTAGCCAATCTAATGGCGTATTTCTTTTTCCAAATATTTATGCGAATGGAATTCAATTTGAAGACAGCAATCAAAATGATTTACATAGTATTAATCTTTTTAATAATAAGATAATTGTTGGAAATGAATTAGGAGAAATTGTGTTGATAAATAAAAAAACTTTAGCCATAGAAAATTCATTTAAACTTAACGACTCGCCCGAACGCGTTAGGCATTTAAAAAATTATGAAAACTCATTGTATATTTTAAGTGATCAAAATATTCACAAATTAAATTCAAATTTTGAGCTCGAAAGAATTCAAAACATGTATGGATTTAATTACAAAAAAACAGATTTAAAAAATTTTAAAGATGTTTCCTTTTTAGGCAATTCAATTTACACAGCAAATTCAAACGGAGTTTCAAAAATAAACTCAGTTTCCTGCGATGTAAAAAAACTATGGAACCGACGAAGCACATCTATTTTATGCATAAATAAAGACAGTTTATGGGTGGGATCAATAAACGGACTTCATTTTAAAAGTAGTAACAGCACTCTAAAATTTCCTTTAAATGAACATTTTGATAACTCTATTATTTACTCGTTAACAAATTCTAAACATGGAATATTAGTAGGCTCAAATTCATACGGTTTAGGTATTTTAAAAAATGGTACTTTTAAAACCATCTCAATAAAAGAAGGTCTTTTAAGCAATTTTATAAAATCTATTTTTATTGATTCCTCAAATAATATTTGGCTTTCTACAAATTTCGGTTTGAATTGTGTGACTTTGAATGAAAAAAATGACGTTGTAGAAATAAAATCATATACAACTTCAGATGGTCTTTACAGTAATGATGTTAGAGATTGTTTTGTTGATAAAGAAACAAACAAAGTTTATGTTGCTACTTCAGAAGGATTAAACATAATTGATTTATCTAAAGAACAAGCTTCAATTCTAGCTCCAACAGTTCATATAAATGAGATATTACTCAACAATAAAAAAATTGAAAAAACATCTAATCAACATTTTAAATATAACTCTAATAACATTCAGTTTAATTTTTCAGGAATTTCGTTTAAAAGTTTAGGAAATATTAGGTTTAAATATCGTTTAATCGGATTAGAATCTGAATTTATTGAAACAAAAAACAATACAGTTCATTATTCATCTCTTCCACCAAATTCTTACTCCTTTGAAGTAAAAGCAATTTCTAAAAACAACATTGAAAATAAAGAGCCAATTTCTTATAATTTTACAATTGTCCCTCCTTTTTACAAAACCTGGTGGTTTATAAGTCTCATTACATTGCTAATTTTAGTAGTATTTTCATACCTTTTTTACAAAAAAAATGAAAGAATAAAAAATGAAAGATTAGCTAACGAAAAAATTTCTGCATTGCGTTACAGAGCCTTGAATGCTCAAATGAACCCGCATTTTATTAATAATTTAATTGTAAACATTAATGATTTAGCCAACAAAGGAGAACTAAACAACGTTAAAGACAGTTTGTCTAAATTCGCTGAATTAGTGAATATTGTTTTACAATCAACAAAATCGAATTTAATTTCCTTAAACGATGAAATTAAAATGTCCAAACTGTATTTGGATCTTCAAAAATTACGGTTTAATAAAAAACTTCAATACAAAATTAAAAGCAATTCAATTTCTTCAGAAGAACTGGAGAATATTTTAATTCCACCTATGATTTTACAGCCCATCATTGAAAACTCCATTAAACATGGCTTTATAAACAATGGTGAATCAAACATAATAGATATCTCCTTCAAAATTGACAACAATGAGTTTATTATATGTGAAATCATCGATAATGGAAGCGGAATTAACCATAACAAGTCCAAAACAAGTAATCCAGGAATTTCATTAAAAAATATAAATTCACGTCTTCAGTTAATCAGTAATTCATCAGAGAATGAAAAATTTGTATTTACAACAAACTTAACAGATGAATTTAATACATTAGCAGGTACAAAGGTAACATTAAAAATACCACTAATTAGTTTTTAAAATGACAACCGCAGTAATTATTGAAGATGAAATAGCAGCATTTAATCATCTAAAAAATATTTTAGACTCTAATTACGGAAGTGAAATTTCAGTTCTTGGACAAGCTTCTAGTGTTAATGATGGAATTGAACTAATTAATGAAAAGAATCCTCAACTGGTATTTTTAGATATTCAATTAGAAGGTGGCAGTGGTTTTGATATTTTAGATCACTTTTCGGATACTACTAATTTTGAAGTAATCTTTACAACTGGACTATTAGATTACAAAGAAAAAGCAATGGATTATTTTGCTTTTTATTATTTAAACAAACCCATTCAACCCAATCAATTAATAACTGTTTTAAATAAATATTTCAAGAAACAATCGGCTTTTGATTTAGAAAAATATTTAGTTTTTAAAAATCAATTGGAAAATAAACACACTAAAATTACGCTTCCAATTACAAATGGAGGCTTTGTAATTTTAGATATTGATGACATTGTTTATTGTGAAGCAGATGGTAGTTACACTAATTTTGTAAGTACGAAAGGCAAAAACTATTTAATTTCAACAAATTTAAAAAAAGTTGAAACTATGCTTCAAAAAGATACTTTTTTTAGAATTCACAGGTCAACTTTAGTAAATCTAAAACATATCTCCGAGTTTAATAATTCAGGAGAAATTATTTTAAGTACTAATCAAAAATTAACAGTTTCTTCAAGAAACAAAAAAAACTTTTTGAAAGTACTCAAGTTTATGAGTTATAACATTAATTAGTTTTTTTGACTCTTTTTTCAACAAAAAACCACCCAACTGGAATTAATAAAAGAAATAAATAGGAGATTAATGTTATTGTATTTCCCTTCTTTATTACTGTTGGCTCAAACTTAAATTCAATAAGGTGTTTTCCTTTTGGAATTTCCATTCCTCTTAACACGTAATCTACATTCAAGTAAGATGTTATTTCTCCATCTATATAAGCGTTCCATCCATCTTTATAATAAATTTCAGAAAATACTACAAATTGATTTTCTTTAGAAGAAAACTTATAGGCTAATTCGTTTGCTTTATAGGTTGTTAATTCAACATAAGCACTAGAATCTATTGCATATTCAGTAACAAAATCTGAAGAAATATTTTTTGAATTAACAACTGCCTCACTTTTGGTTTGTAAACTTTCTAAAGCTAAAATTTCTTCATTTGCTGATTCAACAACTTTTATTTTATTTACAATCCAAGCGTTTCCGTTGGCATTATCATTAACCTGAACTTCTTTTTACCTGCTTTATTTGAATCAATTAAATACTTAGTATTTAGCATATTTAATACTTCCAAATTACTTTTTGCAATATGAAAATCGTACAACTCTTGATAACGACGTGGTTTTGCTGCGTGATAACCACCAATAGATTTATGAAAATAGGAAGTAGATCCATCAGCCATAATATTCTTGGTGAAATCTGCAACCCGGTAATAACTCTTATCTTTTAAAATTTCTTTATCAATAGCAGAAGCCTTAAATGGTCTGTTCACTTTTCTTGCAGAAGTGAACGAATCATTATTTACATAACGTTTATCTACGTTCACCAAATCAAACAAAATAATAACTCCAAACGAAATAATTAGAACAGTACTTTTAATTTTTTCTTTTAGATATAAATAAATTATTGCTGCAAAAAGTGAAACAATAATTAATGAACGTAAACTATCACCATAAAATAACGTTTGCCTGTCTGCAACAATGGCGTCTAAATATCCACTAATTTGAGTATCAATTTGCAAATCCATTGGAGTTTCAAAAGAATACAATCCTGTTCCACCAAGTGTAAAAATTAAAGCCAAACCACCAACAATAATTGTTGCCATTTTTAAAGCTTTTAATTTAACCTCTTTTGAATTTTCTTTATTGAATAATTCTTTTAATCCTAAAATCCCTAATAGAGGAATGGCTAATTCTGCAATGACTTGTATTGATGAAACCGCTCGAAATTTATTATACATTGGTACATAATCAATAAAGAAATCGGTTAAAAAAGAAAGATTTTTTCCCCAACTCAACAATATTGAAAATATAGTTGCAGCAACCAACCAGTTTCTAAATTTTCCTTTTACTAAAAACAAAGCCAGTACAAATAAGAAAATAAATAAAGCTCCAATATAAGCCGGAGCTGCTACAATTGGTTGATCTCCCCAATACATCGAAGAAATTTGCATTAAATATTTAGCGTCATTTACATCAAGTCCTTTATTTACAGATTCCTGCAAAAAACTTCTTAACTCACTCTCTTTAACTTCTTCGTGTCTTGTTCCTCCTTTAAACCTTGGAATAAATAAATTAAAAGTTTCTGATTGTCCATAGCTATATTCGGTAATATAGGATTTAGACAGACCTGAAGTCACTTCCTTTGGTGTATTATCAGGGTTTATAGTTAATTCACTCTTACTTCGGGTACTATGTTTCGCATATTCCTTTGTCGCCATTAAGCTTGTTGCATTCACACCAACGGCTAAAATAACTGCAACAACTAAAACTCCTATACTTTTACAAAAATGAGGAAGTTCTTTATTTTTAAATGATTCTATAAGTTGGGATATTCCCAAAATAATCACAAAAAATAGCAGATAATACGTCATTTGAATATGACTTGCAGCTATTTCCAAGGCCATTGCCAATGCTGTAACTACAAAGCCCAACAAATATTTTCGCTGAAAAACTAATAAAATTCCAGCTAAAACTATCGGCATATAAGCTATTGCATGTGCTTTTGCATTGTGTCCAACACCTAAAATAATAATTAAATAAGTAGACAAACCAAAGCCTAAAGATCCGAAAATAGCCAATTTCCAATCAACTTTCAAAACCATTAAGAGTATAAAAAATCCTATAAAATATAGAAATAAATAATCAGCTGGTCTTGGCAAAAACCTTAAAACCTTATCAATAGATTTTATAAAATTATTTGGATAATAAGTACTTACCGCATATGATGGCATTCCTCCAAAAGTAGCATTGGTCCAATAAGGTTCTTCGCCATTTTCTTTTCTAAAATCTACAATTTCTTTAGAGGAACCAATAAACTGTGTAATATCGCTTTGCTGAATTTTTTTTCCTTCCAAAACCGGAGAAAAGTAAAACAACGCAACTAAAACAAACGATGTTATTGCTACAAAGAAAGGAGATGCTTTTTTTATTGAAATTTTCATTAATTAATCTTCGTTTACATCTTCGTAATCTACATAATCCCCAACATCTTTATTTCCTTCTTTTTTGTTTAAAGGTTTTTTAGCAATTACGGTTTCTCCAACCTCTCCATCAGCAGTATCGTTATACTGATTTTGCTGCTGCTCTTTCATTTTTTTTTCAACATTACTTATTACTTTTCTCAAAAATATTGGTGCAATATATTTACCAAAAAATTTGAATGCATAGTAAATAATTATAAATATGGCTATGGTTTTTAATAATCCAATCAAAATAAAATATGTTTTTATATAATTTTCAAAAATAACAATTTGATAGTAACTAAAACGTTTAATTATATAAAATCTTATATTTACACCGTAATCAACTTAATTTATGAAAAGAGTTTTTTTGGTACTTATTATTTTCTCTTGTTTTCAAAATATAAGTGCTCAATACACCGAAATCATTAATTCTAAAAGACCTGGCTTTTCTGAAAGCCCTTATGGTGTAGGTACCAATGTATACCAATTTGAAGGAGGATTATTTTACATTGACAATAACAATACTTCATTGTCAGCTAGTGCAAATACTTTTGGTGGAGAACTTTTTTTTAGATTAGGGAAATTTTCAGAAAAACTAGAATTTAATCTAAATGTAGCCTATCAAGGTGACGAATTAAGAGACCCTCTTGGTGAATTGTACAAAATAAATGGAATTAGTGATTTAAGAATAGGTGCCAAATATTTACTTTACCAACAAGAATATACCGATAAATCGAAAGAAATTAGAAGCTGGAAACGAAAAACTGCCTTTGACACAAAGCGCTTAATTCCATCTGTTGGTCTGTATTACGGATTTAATACTAATTTAGTAAGTGAACCCTATAAAAAAGATATTTTTAGTTTAAAAGGTGTCGTTTTATTGCAGAATGATTTATCAGATAGGCTCGTTGTAATCACCAATTTAATTGTTGATGAAATTTTAACCGACTATATGTATTACTCCTACATTATTACAATGACCTATGCTATCAACCGAAACTGGTCATTTTTTGTAGAAAATGTGGGTAAATACCAAAGCGCTTTTTCTCCTGAATATCAATTAGGAGCTGGAATTGCCTATCTTTTTTCACCCGATTTACAGATTGATGCTTCAGTTAGAACCAATATTTTTGATGACTACTCGTATATATATGCTTCAACAGGGCTTTCTTGGAGGTTAGACAGACATCAAGATTCGCTGGTTAACAATTCTGCCCCTAAGAAAACGAACTATAAAAAAGGATTTTTCTCCAGATTATTTGGTAAAAATTAATTTATTACAAAACACAATGATTACAATTAAAGAAATGCACTCAAAAAAGGAAATGACAGAATTTGTTAAATTTCCTTTTAAATTATATAAAGGCAGTAAATATTGGGTTCCACCAATGATAAAAGATCAAGTTAGAACATTTGATAAAGAAATAAATCCAAATTTCGACAATGCTACAGCTCGGTTTTTTGTAGCAATAAAAGACAATGAAATTGTTGGTAGAGTTGTTTCTATAATAAATAAACTTGACCAAAATGACCCAACTACTAGAAAAATTCGTTTTGGATGGTTCGATTTTATTGATGATATCAATGTTTCAAAAATGTTACTTCAAAAAGTCGAAGAAATAGGATTACAAAATAACTTAGATTTTATGGAAGGCCCAATGGGTTTTTCAAATCTCGACGAAGTTGGAGTTTTAACAGAAGGGTTTGACCAAATTGGTACCATGGCTTCTTGGTATAACTATCCATATTATAGTGAACATTTAAAACAACTGGGTTTTATTGTTGAAAAAGAGTACGTTGAAAACAGGTTTTCTTTTTCAGGAATTGACGATACTAAATTAATTAGAATTAGCGAAATGGTAAAAAAACGTTACGGATTTAAACCTTTAAACTTTACCAAAACCAAAGATCTACTTCCTTATATTGATGAAATGTTTGAGGTATTTAATGAAAGTTATGCAACATTGTCTTCATTTGTTCCTATAACTCAACGACAAATAGATTTCTTTAAAAAAAGATACCTCTCCTTTATAAATCCTGCATTTATAAAATTTGTAATGGATAAAGATGATAAAATGATCGCATTTTACATTACAATGCCATCATTTTCTGAAGCTTTGCAAAAAGCAAAAGGGTCACTTTTTCCTTTTGGTTGGTATCATTTATTAAAAGCAAAAAACACTTATAAAAACGTCTTATTTTACTTAATTGGCACTTTACCAAAACATCAAAACAAAGGAGTTCCTTCCATATTATTTATTGAGGGTTTTAAAACCTTTAAAGCGCTGAATGTTAAAAACTGCATTAGAACACCCGAATTAGCTAACAACGCAGCTGTCAATGCTTTATGGAGTGGTTTTGGACAGGAAACGTATAAAAAAAGATGTACATATAGAAAAGATATCTAATGCAATTATTTTTTAATTCAGAAATAAATAAAACAACACAAGAGTTCACTTTTGATAAAACCGAAAGCCGACACATTGTTCGTGTTTTACGAAAAAAAGAAAGTGATGCAATATACATAACCAATGGATTTGGACAATTGTTCACTTCGGAAATTTTAATTGCAAACGATAAAAAGTGCTTAGTGAAAATTCTAAAGGTTAAAACTTTTGAAAAGCCTTGGAATTATTATGTACATATTGCCATTGCACCTACCAAATTGAATGACAGGTTTGAGTGGTTTTTAGAAAAAGCTACTGAAATAGGAATTGATGAAATCACACCAATTATTTGTGATCATTCTGAAAGGAAGGTTTTAAAAAAGGATAGAATGGAGAAAATTATTCACGCTGCTGCAAAACAATCTCTTAAATATTATTTCCCTAAATTAAATGAACCTATTACATTTAATGAATTTCTTAACTCTAATTTTGAAGGACAGTTATTTATTGCACATTGTGAGGAAACTGATAAAAAATCTTTAAAAACTGAAATACGCCCTAATCAAGATATAACAATACTTATAGGGCCTGAAGGTGATTTTTCAACTAAAGAAATTAAACAAAGTTTGGTTCATAACTTTATTCCTGTATCTTTGGGAGCAAGCAGGTTAAGAACTGAAACCGCTGGAGTAGTGTCAGTTCATAGTGTTGCTTTTGTTAATGAGTAACTTTATGATAAGAAATCAAAATCAGTATTTTTTAATTTCAAAACTCTTAAAAAAAACCCTTTTTACATTAGTAGTTTTATTGATTCCTTTCAATTTTATTTCAGGACAACAATTAGCTATTTTAAAATACAATGGTGGTGGTGATTGGTATGCAAATCCGACTGCATTGCCAAATTTAATTGAATTTTGCAATGATGCTATCAATACTTCAATAAAAGGAAACCCAGAAACTGTTGAGGCCGGTAGTTTAGATATTTTTAATTATCCTATTGTTTTTATGACTGGTCACGGAAATGTCCTTTTTTCTGAAGAGACTGATAAAAAACTAAAAAAATATATAATTTCTGGTGGATTTTTGCATATTTCAGATAATTATGGTTTGGATGAATACATTAGAAAAGAACTTAAAAAAATATTTCCTTCGTTAAAATTACAAGAAATACCTTATAATCACCCTATTTTTCATCAATCCTTTAACTTCGAAGAAGGCTTACCAAAAATTCACGAACACGATAATAATCCTCCACAAGCATTTGGTCTTTTTTATGAAGGCAGGTTAATTTGTTTTTATGATTATGAGTGCGATTTAAGTGATGGATGGGAAGATGAAGAAGTTCATAATGATGATGACAACACACGCGAAAAAGCGTTAAAAATGGGCGCTAATATTATCGAATACGCATTTAAAAACTAATATGAAAGAAAATTTAGACTCTCTGCAAATCAACTTTGACACCGAAAGTCTATGGGTTCTAAATATTACATTGGCCATTATAATGTTTGGGGTAGCGCTTGGAATTACTATTGACGATTTTAAACGATTAATCCAAAAACCAAAAATTTTATTAACCGGAATTATCTCTCAATTTTTTTTATTGCCTTTCGTAACATTCATATTTATAAAATTGGTAAATCCAATGCCAAGTATTGCGTTAGGCATGATGATGGTTGCGGCATGTCCAGGTGGGAATATTTCAAATTTCATGACGCAAATGGCGAAGGGAAACGCAGCTTTATCGGTAAGTTTAACTGCGTTTGCAACATTGATTTCAGTAGTAATGACTCCCTTTAATCTTCATTTTTGGGGGAATTTATATGAACCAACAGCTCAAATTCTTAAAACAATTCAATTAGACCCTTTGGAATTGGTTAAACTCGTTACACTTATTTTAGGAGTTCCATTAATTTTAGGAATGCTAGTAAGAAAAAACAAACCTGTTTTAGCAAACAAATTAATGAAAATACTAAAACCAATTTCTTTAATTGTGTTTATGTTATTTATAATTCTTGCCTTTTACGACAATTTAAATATCTTTTTAAATTACGTGCATTATGTGTTAATTTTAGTTATTGCTCACAATATATTGGCTTTATTAACAGGTTTTTATTTTGCAAAACTAATGCGTCTTTCATATAAAAATCAGAAAACACTCTCTATTGAAACTGGAATACAAAATTCAGGATTGGGATTGTTACTTATTTTTAGCTTTTTCACCGATATAGGAGGAATGGCTTTATTGGTTGCTTTTTGGGCTATTTGGGATATTTTTTCAGGATTGGCATTGGCAACCTATTGGTCTAGACAAAAAATAAAAAAGTAAAACATTGATGAAAAATATTTGGTACTATTCTTTTAGAGCCTATGTGAAACTTGGTTTGTTTTTTTTAATGAAACAAATTAAGGTTTACGGAAAAGAAAATATTCCTAAAAAAGGTGCTATTTTGTTTATTCCAAATCATCAAAATGCGTTAGTTGATGCCATTTTAGTACCAACTACAAATCCTAGAAACACTCACTTTTTAACAAGAGCAGCAGTTTTTAAAAATAAAAATATTGCTAACTTTTTTGATTCTCTAAATATGCTGCCTGTATATAGAATAAGAGATGGCGCTAATACTATTGAAAAAAACTTCGAAATTTTTGAAAGATGTTTTGAAATTCTGAAAAATGAAAAAGCACTTGAAATATTCGCGGAAGGTGAGCATCATCTAGACAGACGCATCATTCCTTTAAAAAAAGGTTTTGCCCGAATAATTTTAGGAACTCTTCAAAAATACCCCAATCTTGAAATTCATATTATTCCGGTTGGAATTAATTTTGAATCACACCTAAATTTCCCGAGTAAAGTTTCCATTTATTATGGAGAACCAATATTGGCCAATCCACATTTTAATTTAGAAAAACCAGATTTAAGATTTGCAGAAATTATGAAGTTAGTTTCAAATGCAATGAAAAAACTAACACTTCATGTAGATGATGAAAAAAATTATGATGCCATTATTCAAAAATTAGAAGCAAATAACATTAATTATTTAAATCCGCTTGAAGCCAATGAAATGTTGAAAAACATAGATAAATTACCTGATAACCCACCTCCAAAACCTGCACATATTAATTGGTTGGCCCCTATTCATTTTATCGCGAAAATAAACAGTATTTTACCAATTTTAATCTGGAGAAAATTAAAAAATGGAATTACGGATATCTTATTTACAAACACCTTTAGATTTGCATTAATTACAGTTCTTTTTCCGCTATTTTATCTGCTTCAATCTACAGTTGTTTATTATTTATTTAATTTAAAAATAGCGTTAATCTATTTGGTAAGTTGTATTGTTTTAGGCTTTGTTTCCACAAAAACAATGAATGCTACTCCAAAATTGCATCTTGGATAAAACCCTGAATATCAGTCCTTATATTATATTTAACCAATCCTTTATTATCGGCAGTTGGATAAACTCTATTTGATAAAAAAACATAGATAATTTCTGTTTCAGGATCAGCCCAAGTATAAGTTCCTGTAAAACCACTATGCCCAAAACTTAAATCAGAAACACAACCACACGTAGCTTTTTCCTCTTCCTTTATTTGGGGTTTATCAAAGCCTATACCTTTTCTAACTTCTTCCTCAGCGTAATAACGATGATTAAATTTATCGAAAGTTTCTGATTGAAAATATCGTTTTCCACCGTAATACCCTTTCTGTAAATATAACTGCATCATCTTTGCTACATCATTTGCATTTGAAAACAAACCTGCATGACCTCCCACTCCTCCTTGCATTGCCGCTCCCATATCATGAACATATCCATGAACTAATTGAAAACGATAATATTTATCTTTTTCAGTAGGAACAATTTCTTTTAAACTAAACTTTTCCAAAGGTAAATAGGAAGTTCTATTAGCTCCAAGAGCGTTATAAAAGTGTGTATTAGAAAGTTCCTTTAAATCTTTACTATAGAAACTTTCAATATACCTTTTAAATAAATAATATGGTAAATCACTGTACTTATATCCAATTCGTTCACGTTGATCTTCTTTTGAAATAATATCTATAATTGAATCTTTATAATCGCTTCTTAAAAATAACGCATTTGCTACTTTTATATTGAATTTTTCGGATTGTTGGCTATTGTAATATACACTCGAAGGTTTTTTAGAAATACTATCCAACGTTTTTAAATAGAATGGTATCCAAGCCTCTAACCTTCCATAATGAGACATGACCTCTTTTACTGTTAAAGTATCTTTATTTGAACCCTTCAACTCTGGAATTAAACTACCTAAATCACTTTCTAATTGTAAAGCTCCATTTTCTTCTAACTCCATAATAAGCGGCAACGTTGATAAAATTTTAGTGAGTGAAGCAACATCATATACATCTGAATTTTCAACAGATATATTATGTTCTAATGTATGATTTCCAAAGCTTTTCTGATATATAACTTTACCTTTTCGAGCCACCAAAATCTGCATCCCAGGAGCCATTTTTTCTTTCAAAACAACATTTGCTAAAGAATCTACTCTTTTTAATTTTTCACTACTTAAACCAACGTCTTCAGGAATTGAATACCCTAATCTCTTCAAAGATTTAGACATTAATCCGTGACCTTCAGCAAATTCACCTCTAATTGAAACAGGTAATTTCCCTTTAGTCTGTAGTGCCCCAAAAATCATTTGAGCTGAAATTTCCTGAGATAGTTTACTATTTTGATATGAAACCAAAACACTTTCAATATTCTCAAAAGTTTTAACTTGCAACAAACTATACGGACTTGCAAAAATATCTAATATTACTCTTTTTTCACGAGCAATTTCCTGCAACCAAACAAGCTCCGTATTTTTAAATTTATAATCTTTCCAAGGATTAAGATTTGATTTATGGTATCCAACAATTACAAAATTATAAGGTTGTAATTTTTCTAGAAGCTCATCAATACTTTCTCCTGAGACGATTTCAACATCTGTATACTTTTTTAACATCTCAACAAATGAATCATTCCCTGAATCTCCCAATTTTACGTAGGCTATTTTCTTTTCATCTAAATTTTGAATAGGAAAAATGTCTATTTTATTTTTTAAAAGTGTAATTGAATTTTCAACCAATTTTCTATGCAGCAATTCATCATCAATTGAATTTAAATCTTCTTCAATATTTTTCAATTTAACCAATTCAAAATCATTTAAACCTGCCCAATATTTCGCCTTTAATATCTTTTGAACTGAATAGTTTATTCGATTTTCAGTGATAATTCTTTCCTTTAATGCATTTTTAATTTTATCAATTGCAGCAGGAACATTTTCAGGAATTAATAGTATATCATTTCCAGCTAAAATGGCTGCTAAATCAATTTCGCCTGGCTTTGCATAATTAGAAGCACCTTTCATGTTCAGGGCATCTGTTAATATTAAACCGTTAAAATTTAATTTTTTCTTCAACAAATCGGTGATTACCTTGTAAGATAAAGATGTTGGTAATTCCGCATTTGGTTCTAAAGCTTTTACACTTAAATGAGCCACCATTACACTAGCTAAACTGCCTTTAAATAATTGTTTGTAAGGATATAATTCAATTGAATCTAAGAAATAAAAATCAAAATCCAATATTGGT
>PVMS01026195.1_pt1 | contig 16533 bp, 18 predicted proteins | sample 1853461 | NCBI WGS metagenome assembly PVMS01 (sample SAMN08582032, study PRJNA380276) | Marine sediment metagenome, whole genome shotgun sequencing project. | isolation source: ocean sediment barecode stripped | collected 2017 | reverse complement strand
ACCCGTTTCGCACAGCTGAGCATCGGATCGCCAATTTTAGCGTCACCCAGCAACATCTCCGACCTGGCAATATCCTCTGGTATACCTAAATCTTTAGCCACGCGATTGAGGCGCATGAACTTTAGGCTATGGCAACCCTGACAATAGTTAATGAAATAACCCGCACCCCGTTGCATTGCCGCTTTATCGCGCAAATCAACCTTGGCCGGTTTTAAATCCAGATTCGCAGCAGCCAGCAAAGTAGAAGGCATCAGCGCAATCAAAAGTATAATCGCTAACTTTCTCATTTTGTCACCCTCTCTGGCACAGGTTTGGTTTTATCCAGCTTGCTGTAAATCGGCATCAGCAGGAAAAAGGCAAAATAAAGTATTGTCCCGATTTGTGCCAATAACGTGTACAGCGGTGAAGGCGCCTTTGTTCCCAGATAACCCAGCACAATAAAGACAACCACAAACATGCCAATCATAAATTTGGTGATCGGGCCTTTATAACGAATTGATTTCACCGGGCTGCGATCCAGCCAGGGCAGGAAGAACATTATCAGAATGGATGCAAACATCGCAATTACACCCCAGACCTGGGTGCCGGCAAAACTCGGTACCGCTCGCAAAATAGCGTAGAAAGGCGTGAAATACCAGACCGGCGCAATGTGATCAGGTGTTTTGAGCGGATTCGCCGGCTCAAAGTTTGGCGCTTCCAGGAAGTATCCCCCCAGCTCCGGCGCAAAAAACACCACGGCGAAGAACAGAATCAAAAACCCGACCACACCCACGATATCTTTCACAGAATAATAGGGATGGAAAGGAATTCCATCAGCCGGTGCATTCTCATCCCAGCGATTGCCCTTCGGGCCTTTCTTGATTTCAACACCATCAGGGTTGTTGGAACCCACCTGATGCAAGGCCACGATATGCACATACACCAGAGCAACCAATATAAAAGGCACCAGATAATGAAAGGCGTAAAAACGGTTCAGGGTAATATCGGATATAACGTAATCGCCACGCACCCATTCAGACAGGGCTCCACCGATCACCGGGATCGCATCGAACAGGTTTACGATAACCTGCGCACCCCAGTAGGACATCTGGCCCCAGGGCAGCAGATAACCGAAGAATGCGGTGGCCATCATCGCCAGGTAGATCATCATACCAATGATCCAGATCAGCTCACGCGGCGTACGGAATGAACCGTAGATCAAACCACGAAACATGTGCAAATACACCACGATAAAGAACGCAGAGGATCCCGTGGAGTGCATGTAGCGGATAAACCAGCCGCCGGGCACATCACGCATGATGTATTCCACCGAAGCGAACGCCAGATCGGCATCCGGTTTGTAGTGCATGGCCAGCAGAACGCCGGTCACGATTTGTAAAACCAGTACCATCAGCGCCAGGGAGCCGAAGAAATACCAGAAGTTGAAGTTTTTCGGCGCATAGTATTCCGCCAAATGTTCGTTCCAGACTTTAGTAGCCGGAAAACGATCGTCAATCCAGTTCATTAAGCTCATGATGACGCTCCTCCATCGTCACCCACTAAAATCAGGGTGTCGGTCAAATATTGGTGTGGTGGTACGACCAGATTTGTAGGTGCTGGCACGCTTTTATATACACGACCGGCTAAATCAAAGCGTGAACCGTGACAGGCACAAAAGTAACCGCCTTTCCAGCCTTCACCCAAATCAGCCGGCGCGAGTTCGGGGCGATAGCTGGGAGAGCAACCTAGATGCGTACAAATACCGACCAGTACCGAAATCTCCGGATTAATTGAACGCGCCTCGTTTTTCGCGTACTCGGGCTGTTGATTCGCCTCTGATTGAGGGTCTGCCAACTGATCATCCAGCGTAGGCAGAGCTTCCAGCACCGATTCGCCGCGCTTTACAATCCACACGGGCTTGCCGCGCCATGCAACCGTAATCTGCTGACCGTCTTCGATCATACTGATATCCACCTCCACGGGCGCACCAGCGGCCTTGGCTTTCTCGCTGGGGAGCAAGCTCATACCAAATGGCACGACCATTGCCGCCGCTCCGATTGCACCAACACCCGCCGTAGCAGCTGTGAGCATTCGGCGACGTTTCAGGTCTACCTGTTCATTACTCATTGTCGTTTCTCGTAAAATAGTCTTTGGAAGGCTGATGGCCTAAATTCATAACCTTGGTTCGTAAAAGGGCCAGCAGACGAAAGGAGCCCTACAGCACAATTAGGACTTCCTTAAATTTTGGCGGGCGATTATAGCAAATCCTGTGCGGTTATTTGCCTTCACATTGGCCTACAACTCAAAAAATTGATAAATTTCAGTGCTTGAAGTACCAAAATGCCAGCACTGCGAGCAAAACAACGCCCCAACCCAGCCAGTCCACCCATTTTCGCAATGAAGATTCGAGCTGGTCGCCACCAAACCAGGCAATCGCCGCTACCACAAAATATTGCACGCCCCGACCCAGCAAACTAGCCAGAATGAAGGGTAAAAGCGCCATATTCAGCACGCCGGCGCTGATGGTAAACAATTTATAGGGAATCGGTGAAACGCCCGCGATGAATAACAGCAAAACGCCGTATTCATCGAACCAGAGTTTGAGCTGTTCAAATTTATCCGCAGCGTGGTAAAAATCGATGATCGGCGCACCGACGGCATCGAATAGATAGGCCCCGATAAAATAACCGGCGACCCCACCCAGCACCGAAAAAATAGTGGTGAACGCCGCCAGCCACCACGCACGCTGTGGCTTTGCCAGCGCCATGGGCGCCATCATAAACACCGTAGGTATCGGAAAAAATGAGGCTTCAGCAAAACTGAGCGCCGCCAGATAGCGTTCCGCGTGCGGATGTTTTGACCAGCGCAGCACGGTGTCATAAAGGAAGGTGAATATTTTCATGTTGGGATATCAATTAATCTGTCGCAGGGTGGTTAAGCGTAAGCGCATCAACCATATTTAAATTGATGGATGCGCCTTTGTCTTATCCACCCTACAGGAAGCGTATTATCAGGCACCGATCAACGGCACGAACTTCACCGCTTCACGTGTCTGCTCCTTAAACCCGTTTCGAGTTCGCTCGATCAATAACAGAGCCTGACTGTCATCATCGCCAACCGGGATCACCAGCCGCCCGCCAACCGCGAGCTGCTGTTTTAATGCTTCAGGCACACTGGCCGGCGCAGCCGCCACAATAATGGCATCAAAGGGCGCCTTTCGTTGCCAGCCCTGGTAACCATCACCGCATAGATACGAGATATTTTTGTACCCCAGCGCCTGCAGGCGCTCGCGCGCAGAGAAAGAAAGCGCTTCAATCCGCTCAACCGTAAACACCCAACTCACCAACTGAGACAATACCGCGGCCTGATAACCACAGCCTGTGCCAATATCCAGTACGCGCTTAACGCCTGGATCGCTAGCATTGACCAGCTGCGTCATCAAAGCCACAATATACGGCTGAGATATCGTCTGGTGATGACCGATGGATAGGGGTGTATTTTCATAGGCGCGATGTCGCAGGGCTTCATCCAGAAATAAATGCCGCGGGGTATCAAACAGGGCTGACAATACAGCCTCATCGTCGATCCCCTGCTCGCGCAAACGATCTATCAGGCGCTGGCGCGTTCGCGCCGAAGTCATACCCACACCTCGCGTATTCACCACTCGTGCCCTGCCAGCCATTCGCTTAAATGTATAACGCGTTGATGGTGCGTCAAATCAAACTGGATGGGGGTAATCGATGCGTAACGATCAATAATGGCCGCAAAATCAGTGCCATCCGATTTATTTTTTGCGCGCCCGGCGGGGCCGATCCAATAGACTTCATTCCCGTTTGGGTCCGCCGTCTTGATCGCAGGCGAAGGGGGCAGGCGCACACCCAGCTCGGTTGCAAGAACGCCTTTGAGATCCGCCAGGGGCACATCCGGCACATTCACATTTAACAGAATATCGGCGGGCAAAGGCCGCGACTGGAGCTGACCAACCAGATCAGCGGCCAATTTCGCTGCGGTATCAAAATTTTCCGCCTTACGGCCGGCAAGCGAAACAGCAATCGCCGGCAAACCCAGAAAACGGCCTTCCATCGCCGCCGCCACCGTGCCTGAATAGAGCGTATCGTCACCCAGATTCGCACCATTGTTGATGCCCGACACGACCAGATCTGGCGTTTCTTCCAGCAAGCCGGTCAGGGCGATGTGCACACAATCAGCAGGCGTGCCGTTGATCGCATAAAAATTTGATTCCAGATGCTGTACGCGCAAAGGGCGATCCAACGTCAATGAATTACTCGAGCCGCTGTGATTACGTTCCGGAGCGACGACAATGACATCAGCGATCGGTTCCAGCGCGCGGCGTAATGCCGCGAGGCCCGGCGCGAGGTATCCGTCATCATTGCTCAACAGAATTTTCATGATCGCTTTATACTCTTAGGCGTGATAAATGTCACGATAAAGATACGCCTAAGGGTACCTCTATTAATTCTGGATGTGCCAGATTACGATCAGATAATTTCAAGATCAAGGCGCCCAAGTTCATGTTTCGGGTACGTAATAGCTGGTTATTGCGAAGGATTGGAACGCAGAGATTGAGCCATTTTAGTTTGAGCCTGGCTGGCTTGATGTGGTCATTCATAAATTATTATAAGTGCCCTATTGCAAGCTCATTTTAATTAAAATCGGCAGCCCTGCGTTGATGTTAACCCGCTGCCCCACCAGGGGAACGGCAGTAATTCGGCCATCTGCCGGTGCCACTATTTTTGTGAAGGCCAGATTTGCGGTCGCCACATCAAGCGCTGCATTCGCAGCTGCCAACTGCATCCGGGCCTGCATCACCAGTAAATCCAGTTGCTGCAATTCAACGGTCGAAAGTGAACCCTCTTCATACAATTCCTGCTGGCGCGCGTAATCCGCTTCGACTAATTGCAGTTTAAACCGGGCATGCACCTGCGCGGCCCGCGTTGCGTCGAGCCGGGATTGATAAGTCGTGGTGCCGAGCGACAGTAAAAGCTGCCCTTTCTCGACCTGTTCGCCGGGTTTTACCAGCACCCTGGCCACCTGACCGCTCACACCGGCGCTCAAGGCCAGGGATTCACCATTTTCCAGGCCGTCACTCAGACTTTGTGCCACACCGGCGGTACTGCAGGCAGCAAGTGCAGCAGCCAACATCAAGCTCTTATTCCATCTATTCACAATCTTCATCCTAAATTCCTCAGTTGGACAGGGTATAGTGTGCTTCTGTGAGGGTGTAGTGCAAGGCGTAACTGTGCGGAATGGTTATTCCCTTTCAAGCAGTTACAACACGGCCATGCGCCGTCACAGGAGTACAATATGCTCTGTAGCGCCTTCACCCATAGAGGGAAAGGGAAAGATTCTCTATTCCTGATATGCTTCATGCACTTATTCATTTTTCATAGCGGTCAACTGAGGATTTTAGGATCATTCAAACCTCACCTCAGGGGCGCCCATTACAGCGTCGATCTGCTCCCAGACCAATACGCGTTGAAATTTCGTCTGCGCGTCAAGCCACAGTGATTTTGCCATATCTGCCTGCGCCTGGCCAATTCGCGCGCTCACTTCCATTTCATACAACAGCCGGCTTTTATCCAGTACACGCTCGCGGTAATCCAGAATCTGCACATTTTGTTCAATTTGCTGATTGAGCATTTCAAGTTGCTGCACCCATTCCAGTACCTGCTCACGCACCTCGTAATCGAGTGCCAGCACCTGCGCTTCTTTGCTGGCAACCTGTGCCAACAGGTCAGCGCGCTCGATGTCAGCCACCCCGCTTGCCAGGAGTGGGATTTCCAGCGTCAAAGAAGCCCGCGTTCTATCACGAACTCGATAGTCCTGAGCATAATCCGCAGCCTGTAAATCAAAGTACAGGTTTGGATTTCTACCGGCATCGATCTGCAATGCTTTGGCTTTTAATTGCTCTAGCTCCATCTGTTTCTGTTTTATAAGCGGATTGATTGCCAGCACCTGCTCCAGCAATTCATCAAAATCAGGCAATTCACGCTGATAGGAGGACAAATCGGGCTCAATCAGGGTATCAGGCTGCGCGCCGGGCCGTCCCATCGCCAGCGCCAGCCGCAAGCGGCTAGCACGTTGTGCACGCTGCGACTGGTTGCGACGTTGCAGCTCATCAAAAAAGCGCACTTGCTTTCCCATCACTTCCAGCTCGGATACGCTGTCGAATCGCTCGAGCCGCTCCTGCGCCCGATCAAAGGGGAAAAACGCCAATGACATCGCCTCGTTATCGGCTGCGAATCGATAGTCCGCCGCTAACACTTCAAAAAAACGCCGCATTATTTCAATGCGCTGCAGTCGGTGCGCATATTTCAAGCCAAGTTCAGCACTTTTGATGCCCATGCCGGCACTTTCGTTCTGAAGGCTTGAGCGACCAAAATCCCACAGCAATTTGCTGATTTTCAATTTTGTCCGGCTATCGTTCTCAAAACCTCGATCAAAAACCTGCAATTCGGCGGTCCGCGCGGTCAATTCCAGGTGTGCCTGCCAGCGATTATCCAGTCCGGCACGCTGTAATTCTGCCTGCCCTGTCTGTAGCTGCGCCTGCTGCGCTAATACCTCTGGGTATCGTGCGTCCGCCAGTGCCAACGATTGCGCCAGGCTCATGAGTGCGGGCAACGCCACGAGGCCTGCTTCGGTCAGTGGTGTGTCAGGTGTTGAAGGCGTGGTCTGCGCAACGGCGACCGGGCTTAAACAAAAGAAAACGACAAAAAATCTGCGCCGATTACGCTTCCCGAATTTGAATGCGAGCACTACTGCTTAGGAAGCCTTTTTCGAAGCATGTGAACGCCGATATTTGCTAAATTTACCTAGCTTGTAAAAATCACCAACGACGTATTCACCCAGCAGTAAAAAATCATCGGCATTTTTAGTGGTGCCGGTATATTTAGTCAGCAGCGTGCCATTTGCATCAAAAAAAGCAAAAACCGGGGTCGCACGAACGCGTAAAAGACGCAGGGCAAATTTTGTTTCAGAAGTGTCCTGTCCGTCAAAATCCACCATCGACGCGCCACCTTCCGCGTTCAAAGATATGATACGAAAGTGTGCTTTATAATAATCCTGCACACGCTGCCGGTTCAGCACGGTCTGCTTCATGCGCAAACACCAGGGGCAATCATCTGTCTCAAACATGATCAGCAGCGCTTTTTTATCTTCGTCTGCCACCATCGCGAGCTCTTCCGGCATGTCGCCAAAAGTTTCTTCAAAAAAAGACACCTCTGGTGGCAGAATGGTTTCGGCCGATGCCGGCACCAGGCACTGAACAGAGAGCAGTATGCCAACGCTCAGAGCGGATGTAACTGGCTTTAGCCAGGTTGGTAATGTTGTCATTCCGGAAATATACTCTGCTGCTACAGAAAAATCAAAACGATGTGCCTTTTGTTTGATCCATGTCACCAAAAGCGGCGGTAATATACGCACCAATCAGCACCACCAGCCAGGATAAATAGATCCAGATCAAAAATGCCGGCAGAATGGCCAGCGCACCGTATATCAACTGATAGCTCTTAACATGTGATAAATACTGCCCGAAGCCGAATTTGGCCAACTCAAACAGCAAGGCTGCCACCAGCCCACCAATCACCGCATGTTTAAAACGCACCGTGCAGTTGGGTACGCTAAAGTAAAACAGCACAAAAGCCACAAACTCCAGTATAAAGGGCAAATACGCAAATATCGTGCCTTTTAGGCTATTTACCACATCTCTTTCTGAAAAGGTCGCCAGAGACCACATATACGATGACAAAGACAGGCTAATCACAATTAAAATCGGCCCCAGCGTCAGCATCGCCCAGTACACCAGGATTCGGTGCCCCAGCGAGCGCCCCTTTTCAACCTTCCAGATACCGTTGAAGGCATCCTCAATGGTTGCAAGCAGGGTCAGCGCGGTAATCAATAAAAATACCAGCCCCCATGTGGTTAACTGCCCGGTATTTGCACTAAATTCTTCGATGTAAGTGCGTATCTGTTCACCCAGTTGCGGCACAAAATTCAAATATACAAACTCCTGAATTGCGCTCGACCAGGTATCAAAAATCGGGAACAGGGATAAGGCAGAAAACACCACCGCCAACAACGGCACCAGCGCGAGCACGGTTGAAAACGACAGCGCGGAAGCTTCTCTAAAATAATGCCCCCGCGACAGACGCCGTGGAACAGTCTTTATCACAGACAGTAATTGCGTGATTAGCGTAAGATCAATATTTTTTAGCATGAGGGCGCCACTATTGTTTCGGGATCCATAGTAAACTTGGCCGTGAATTTATCAAAAATAGACCAACAGATATACAATATGACAACTATATATCACAATCCGCGCTGTTCCAAATCTCGTGCCAGCCTGGAAATGCTCGAAGCCAAAGGTATCAACCCCACCGTCATTAAGTACTTGGACACACCACCGGACAAAACCGAACTGGCGGACATTCTGGATAAACTTGGTCTGCAGGCGGAGCAAATTGTGCGCAAGGGTGAGGCACTGTTCACCGAACTGGGGCTAAATGATAAAACCCTTAGCAATGAAGAGTGGATTGGGGTACTGACACAAAACCCGCAACTCATCGAGCGTCCAATCGTTGTCAATGGCAATAAAGCCGCGATTGGCCGACCGATTGAACGCGTAATCGATATATTGAGATCACAGGATGACCCAGTTGATGCGTAAAAATGGTTAAAATATCCTTGCTCAGCGTTGTAAATCTTATGAATAGCATACTATTCATTGCGATCTACGCCTTGATCAGAAATATTTTCCCAAATTTTTCTTTCACCACTGGGTCATCCTGAGGTCTCATGAGGCGTATATAAGTGCCATTTTCTCTCCTTGTTTTATATTACAGCCGCTACGGATCGGTAAAAAAACTTGCCTACCAGATCGCGCGGGGCATCGAATCGGTCGATGGCTGTGACGCGATCCTGCGCACTGTACCGCCTGTCTCCAGCGTATGCGAAGCGACCGAAGCAGATATACCCGACGACGGTGATCCCTACGTCACCCTGGAAGATCTGAAACAGTGTGATGGATTGCTTCTGGGCAGCCCGACTCGCTTTGGCAACATGGCTGCGCCGCTTAAATACTTCCTCGATCAAACCGCGCCATTGTGGTTATCGGGTGAGCTTGCAGACAAACCCGCGGGCGTATTCACCTCCACCTCAAGCATGCACGGCGGTCAGGAAAGCACCCTGCTGAGCATGATGCTACCGCTGCTGCACCATGGCATGTTGATGGTCGGCGTGCCTTTTGCGGGCACCCCGCTTTCCAGCACGCGTAGCGGAGGAACCCCCTACGGGGCCAGTCATGTGGCCGGGCCGGACAATAAAAATGAGTTCACTCAGGACGAGCAACACATCGCGCGCATACTGGGGGAACGGCTTGCTCGCTTTACGATGAAACTGGGCACCTAGGAGCCTGTCGGACTCCCGGCCGACCAGAAAGTGATACATCACATCACATCCCCGCAAGCCGCTCAACTATGGTGTGAATCAGCGCGTAAAAACGATCAAACCATCGGCTTTGTCGCCACCATGGGCGCACTCCACCCCGGCCACATCAGCCTCATACGCCGCGCGCGCGTAGAAAACGACCTTGTAATCGTCAGCATTTTTGTCAACCCGCTACAATTTAACAAAGCCGAAGACCTGGAAAAATACCCGCGTGATGAAGCCCGCGACATCCGGCAGCTCGATGCAGCAGGTGTGCAGATGGTTTTTACCGGCACAGCGGATAATTTCCTGGGTGATACGCAGTACAAATCCACCCGGGAACTTACCGACCCGGGTATTTATGCCCTTGGGCTGGAAGGCAAATACCGCCCGGGGCATTTTGCGGGTGTGCGTGAAGTCGTATCTCGCCTGTTTGAGTTCGTAGGGCCCTGCCGAGCATATTTCGGTGAAAAAGATTACCAGCAGGTGCAGGTGATCAAGCAACTGGCTGCTACCCTGCCCGGCATAAGCGTGATCGCCTGTTCCACATCGCGCGAAAGCAGCGGGCTGGCAAGATCCTCCCGGAACCAGCACCTTTCGGAGAGGGGCATACAAAATGCCGCGGTGATTTATCAGGCCATGCAGGCCGCTGATACACTATGGAAACAGGGCGTGCGGTCATCTGGTTTGCTGCAATACGCCATGCTTGAAATATTGAACGCATCTGAAATCGACCTTGAATATGCCGAAGTGCGCGACCCGCTGAACTGGACAGAAACCCAGCTTGAACCTGATTTGGCGCAGGCGCGGGCATTTATTGCGGGAAAGGTGGAGGGTGTACGCTTGATTGATAATTTGGCACTGGGAGTCTAGCCACCTAAGCGAGACCTGAACCGACCTCAGGCAGGCCTGAATTTGCCGGGTTGATCGCTTTATCCTAATTGACTCCCGGTGTTAATATTGGAAGCATGAACTTACGCTATTTATTCCTCAGTATTGCCCTGTTGTCCGTGCTCACTGCCTGCTCGACCAGCCCGACCGGGCGGCACCAGCTCATGATTGTATCCGAGCAACAAGCCATCGATGAATCCGCGCAGGCTTATGTACAGACCATGGCACCGCTTGAAAAGGAGGGTAAAATCAATAACGACCCGGCCCTCACCGCAAGAGTCGAAGAGATTACAGGACGCTTGGTGAGCGAAGCAATCATAATGCGACCGGATTCAGCGGACTGGCTATGGTCGATGAAAATAATTGATGACCCCGAAACGGTCAACGCCTGGTGCATGGCCGGAGGCCGAATGGCGCTGTATACCGGCCTGGTGGAGAAAATCCAGCCCAGCGATGATGAACTCGCCCAGGTCATCGGCCACGAAATCGCGCATGCCCTGGCCAATCATACCGCGGAAAAAATGTCCGTGGCCAGAGCCAGTTCCCTGGGAGTTCTGGCCGTGGCCGTTTTCTCTAACCATCGCGGCGCGGGCGTAGCCGCGGCGACAGCCGCTACTCTCGCCGTTACGCTGCCCAACAGCCGGACGGCGGAAAACGAAGCCGATCGCATTGGCATCGAGCTGGCGGCCAAAGCTGGTTATGATCCTCGCGCCGCGGCAACGCTATGGGGCAAAATGGGGAAAGTCGGAGGTTCCGCACCACCTCAATTTATGAGCACCCATCCATCCTCGGATAACCGCCAACAGCGACTTGCATCACTCGTATCACAAATGATGCCCTATTATACTGAAGCACTCCCACACCCTGTGCATCCGCTGTCTTCCTGAGCTAAGTAGTTACGTCAAATTAAACCTTCCCAATTGGTTATTCGCGGGAGGTAGACATGACCCGGAGCCTGGGCCTCGACGCTATGCCCGCTGCGAATACTTTTACTAAATTTTTAGTGAAATTGAATTTATTGCACACGGCGGCTGTCTCATATTTATATCGATATGGAAAACAGCCTGCAAGCCATAAGAACAAATGACATCAAAGCGACCCGTTTGCACCGGGTATACCGCCGTGCTGAGCTTAGCCCGGGGCTCATCGAGTGAAATCCCTGCGAACAAAAGTGTTCCTGGGCGTACTCGCCGGCCTGTTACTGGTTGCGCTGGCCGCTGAGGTTGTTCTGTATCGACAAGCGGTAGCGTTCGCAGAGACGGAGCTCGTCAATTCGCTTAAACGATATGCGCTCGCTCTGACCGGGGTGGTTTATATTGATCAGGATAATCGTTTTCTTATCCACAACGACTGGGAAACCAGAGTAAAAATCGGGGAGGATGACCGTGCCGAATTTTTTGAATTTAAAGCACTTGACGGCAGGTTTATCACAGATTCGCATAATCTGGGTGGCGAAAGCTTACCGGATACAGGAACCGATGGAGGTTATAAATTAGTCGACTACGGTGAAGTCCTGCTCGGTGTATACGAGCACCATTTCAGCCTTTCCAGTCAAAACCAGAGCGATCAATCGTTCATATTGCTGGTTGCTAACAACACCGGGCTGGTCGCGACCGCCAGAGCGCTAACAATACGCTCGTTAATGCTATTCACTCCCCTGGTGCTGATCGCGGCCTTCGCCGTAAGTTTTGGGCTCACCACCATCACCCTGTCTTCCATCTCAAAATTTAAAACTCGCGTTGCTACCCTCGAAAACTCTGGCGTGAAAACGCGCCTGGAGCTGGATGATGTGGACATCGAAATGAAACCACTTGGCCATGCGTTGAATAAATTTGTTGATCAAACCAATCAGCAACTCGTCAATGAATCCAGATTACTGGCCGATACCGCGCATGAACTCCATATCCCGCTGGTGAAAATGCGTAAGGAACTCGAATTGTTGCAGCAGGGCGAGCCAACCATTCAAGAATTTCGACACGGCCTGCAGGAAGTAGAGAAAGGCGTCACAGGACTGCAGCGCATGACGGACAATATGCTGCTGCTTTATCGGATTGAAAGTGGCAAATACCACCCCCGCCTGAACTCAATGGATTTGCGAGACGAGCTCGAGCGCATTTTAAAAAAACTGGAGCATGAACTTAGCGACGAGCGCATTGCGATTCAATTACAGGGTGATTCCGTACAGGTTTGCTGCAACCGATCCGTGATCATGCTGATCATCACCCAGTTGATCAGAGATGCCTCCATGTACGCACCGAGCTCTCCGATCAATATTAGTTGGCAGCAAAGCGATGATACGGTTTTGCTGAATATTGATGATAGCGGTACCGGCATTGACCAGGCCGAACGCGAGCGTGTTTTTGAAAGACTTTACCGTATTACAGATCACGTACACCAACAGCCCAGCGGCAGCGGCCTGGGTTTATCGCTGGTCAAGCTATACGCTGAATCAGTGCATGCAAGCACACAGTGCTGTGAATCTCCTACAGGAGGCGCACGATTTACGATCACACTGCCGGTCAAATGCCAAAACACGTAAAGGGGCGCCTGGTGGCGATTTCCTTTTCATCAAATAGTTCTGCTACTGCTGGGCATCCTGGTAAAAAAGCACGGCGTCATTGCTATAGGCGGCTAAGACGCGACTGCCCAGGCATAACCGTTTTGAGACTGGCGGAAGATAGTAGACTGGATTGCCGAGCTACCTATGCCGTGACCGGGTATCGCGCGTAAAGACACGGGCCAGCGCACAGGAAATCACAATCAAGCAAACTATGCAAAAAACTATCAATCAGTTTATCTGGAAATACAGCTCCCGCCAACAGATTGTACTGGCTCTGATGACATTCGCCTATTTTCCAGCACTTTATGCCATGCTGGAACTGCCAAAAATTATTATTAATAGTGCGATTTCAGTGTCCAGGCCCCACGAGGTGCTGGGTTTCACGCTGAGCCCGGTTGAATTTCTGGTTTTACTGTGCGCGATTTATTTCATCATGTATCTGGTCAACGGGCTTATCAAGCTGGTGATCAACATTAAAAAAGGCGTGATGGGCGAACGCATGGTAAGACGCCTGCGCTACACTTTGATTGAGCAACTGCTGCGCTTCCCCATTCAGCGCTTCAGGAAAACATCACAGGGAGAAATTGTCTCGCAGATCACAGCAGAAACCGAACCCCTCAACGGGTACATCAGTGATGCCCTGGCTCTGCCACTTTTTCAAGGCGGCACCATGATCACCATACTCGCGTTTATGTTTATCCAGAACCTCTGGTTGGGCCTGGCGTCGATAACGCTCATCCCGCTGCAAATATTTGTTATTCCAAAATTACAATACCAGATAAACATTTTAAATCGCCGACGAGTACGGCATATCAGGCAGTTATCAGAACACATCGGCGAGACCGTAAGCGGCGCACAGGCCATTCGGGTCCACGGTGTGCAGCGCTATGTGCTGGCCAATTTCTCGATGCGTATGGATAAGCTGTTTAACATTCGCTACCAGCTGTACAAAAAGAAATTTTTGATGAAGTTTCTGAATAATTTCATCAACCAGATGACGCCATTTCTCTTTTATCTGATCGGCGGCATACTTGTTTTGGATGGCCAACTGACACTGGGCGCGTTGGTGGCAGCGATTGCCGCCTATAAAGATATGATATCGCCCTGGAACGAATTGCTTAAGTATTACCAGATACAGCAGGATGCAAAAATCAAGTACGAACAGCTGGTTGAACAGTTTGATATCGATAACATCGATGACTCGGATTACAACAGCCCGGTTAACGGGCGTGAAGAACAAAATATCCTCCCGCTACGCTTTACCAACGTGGTCACTGAAAATAACGGCCATAGGATACTGGAACGATTAAACTTCGAGCTTGCAGCTGGTGAACACCTGGCAATCGTTGAAGCGAATGCGGAAAAACGAACCCATATCGCGGAACTGGCCTTAAGTTTACGCCAGGCCGACTACGGTAGCATCTGGATGGGAGACACGCCGATCAAAGATGTTCCTGGCAGCGTGAAAAGCCGGCGACTAGCCTACCAGCCATCTTCTCCACCCATTTTCAACACCTCAATGTACGAAAATATATTGCTCAGCATCAAACATCAGCCAACCCAAAGCATGCCGGACAGCGAAGCGAAGGAGGCCAGACGATCAGGTAACAGCGAAGACCAATACGACGCTCAATGGCTGGATTATCCAGACTATCAATTTAAGGATGACGACGAATTATTTGACTGGTATGTACGCGCCATGCAGGCTACGGGTGAAGGCCGTAACATGACGCGCGAAGGATTGTTCAGCCATTTAGCCGGCAAGGGTGCAACGCAACAGACCCGTCAATTCGTCAAAATTCGCGATGAGGTCGCGGGGTTACTGAGGCAGCAACGTTCTGCCCTGAACATACCGTCGTACAATGAAAATATCTGGTATCCCGCGCTATCTATTGCTGAGAATCTGGCGTTTGGTAAGGCCATTCCGGGTGATATGCTGCCCGGCGAAGTACTGCAATCGACAGATGTTGAACAGATATTATATGATAACGGCTTCAGTAAAATAATTGACCGGATTGGACAGCAAATCGCTTTATTCATTAGCCTGGGCCTGTCCAGCGATTATTCGCGCGAACAAACCATGCTTGATTTCAAGCTATCAACGGTAAGTCAGGCAGATGAAATGCTAGCCCGCACGCGACGCCTGGCGCGTAAACTTTCGCAGCAACACAGCGCGCAGGAAAAGGCGGAAATGATGCAGTTATTTTTAAACCTGGTCATTGAGGACCACAACGATATCAAACTGCCCGGCTCGGTGATCAGCAAAATTATATTCCTGCGCGATGAAATCGACAACGTGCTTACGCCGGAGCAGCGCAGCAAAATTCCGCGTTTTGAATTTGATCTGTACCATCCCGGGTTAACGGTTCTGGAAAATATTTTGTTTGCACAACTACCGAAGGACATTAGCAGGGAGACGCTGGAGGCGGTGTTAAAAATTGTCGAGGGCATCATAGAAAAATCAGGGCTTGATCGGGAGATCATGCTACTGACACTTAAAAACGCGGAAACAGGGATTGGCGGCTCACTATTATCACCCACCTCTAAACAGGGCATACCGCTGGTACGCGTGCTGATTAAAAGGCCTGATATTTTAATCTTTAATGATGGTTTGAGCGTCTATGATGAGCCCGAACAATTAAAAATAAAAAATAATATTGGCCAAATGTTGCCAAATACCGCTATCCTCTGGCTAAGCGCCGAATTGCACGACAGACAAGCCTTCGACCGGGTCATCGAACTGGATAAATGTGTTTAAATTGAGGGTGTCAGGAAAATATAGTAACTTTCCCTCAGTGATCTCTGTGTCTTAAAATACCAGCGAAAAAAGCAATAATCTAACAAATATCGGGGCAAGTTGTGATGGCGCTTCGTTTTGCAGAAGGTTTTTTCAACACAGCGGGCACAGAGCCGATTTAATGCGCATAGCGATCAACCGAGAACAACAGAATAATGATAGATTTATATACCTTTAGCACACCTAACGGGCGCAAGGTTTCGATTATGCTTGAAGAAATCGGCCTGCCCTATAGCGTTCACCTGGTTGACATCACGGATGGTCAACAATTTAAGAAGGACTTCCTTGAGATCAGTCCCAATAATAAAATTCCGGCAATCGTTGATCATGACACCGGAATCAGCTTAATGGAGTCCGGTGCTATTATGATGTACCTGGCAGAAAAAACCGGGATGCTAATGCCAGAAAATGAAGTGGAACGCTGGCGGGTCATTGAATGGCTGATGTTTCAAATGGGAGGTATCGGGCCCATGCTGGGCCAGGTCCACCATTTTCTGCATTTTAACCCCGGCATCAGCGAATACGCCGAACAACGCTATCACACCGAGGCGCTGAGAATGATGGGTGTGATGAACCGCCAGCTCGAGAAACATGAGTACCTGGGCGGCTCCTATTCAATAGCCGATATCGCCACCTGGCCCTGGATCTCACGCTTCGAATGGCAGAACATTGACTTAAATGATTTCCCGGGTGTGAAACGCTGGTATCTGGATTTGGCAAGCCGGCCGGCCGTACAACGCGGGTATAAAGTCCCGACAGATATGGGCGATATTCCATTACCTCAATAAATCAGCTGCGGCTGTTCTGGAAAACTATTCCGCTATTCCGGGGACAGTTTACTTAATTTTCGTTTAGACAGATG
>PVMS01005786.1_pt1 | contig 16537 bp, 14 predicted proteins | sample 1853461 | NCBI WGS metagenome assembly PVMS01 (sample SAMN08582032, study PRJNA380276) | Marine sediment metagenome, whole genome shotgun sequencing project. | isolation source: ocean sediment barecode stripped | collected 2017 | reverse complement strand
CCATCCTGATCAATCAGTGGGCCAACGTGGTCCGGTGGGAAATGCGACCCCGGCTCTTCCTGCGAACTACAGAGTTTTTATGGCAGGAGGGTCATACTGCTCATGCCAGTTGCTTTAAACATCCGGTCCAGTTCCCCCTTCATTTTTTCCCAGATGGCATAACCATATGGTTTGATCACCATACAGCCTCTCACCGCCGAATTTTCAGCGAGCCCTGACTTTAATACCAGATCGTTATACCATTGTGCGTAATTCTCTTCCTTGCTCGTTAATACCTTGGCCATTTATATTGCTATTTTTTTGCGGTACAAAGAAAGGAAAAAAAGGTGAGGTGCTGAAGCCTTAGAGCCTTAAACCGATCACAAGAACATCATCAATCTGGCTCAGGTCTCCTTTCCACTCTTCAAAGATCAAACTCAGGATCCGGTGTTGTTCCTCCATAGGTCGTTCGTGTATCTCCAGCAACAGGTCTTTAAAGGGTTTGTATTTGAATTTCTTTCCCTGGGGTCCTCCAAACTGATCCGGGAAACCATCGGTACACATGTAGACCCGGTCACCCTTTTTCATCTCGATGGTGTGGCGGGTAAAATCAGACATCTTCTCGTAGTAGGCCACCGGCATGTTATTACCCTTGTATTCAAGCATCTCGTCGTTCCTTATAATATAGATGGGATTGTTGGCACCTGAGAATTGCAGCATCCTGGTCTGGGTATTATATATGACCAGAGCCATGTCAATTCCATCCTTCTGTTCACCGATCCTTCCTTCCTGCTTCAGCGTACGGGCGATACTCAATCGTAGCTGGTTCAGAATTTCATCTGAGTTCATCACCCCTTTTTCATTTACAATCTCATGCAACATAGTTATTCCCAGCATGCTCATTAAGGATCCCGGTACACCATGTCCGGTGCAATCAGCTGCCGTAAGCACAATTCTATGATCGCTCTGAGAGATCCAGTAAAAATCGCCGCTAACGATATCCCTGGGTTTGAAGAAGATAAAGTGCTCGACAAAGAGGGTTTCAAACACGTCGTCGCCGGGTAAGACTGTATTCTGGATTTTTTTTGCATAGTCGAAACTGTACTTGATCTCTTTGTTTTGTTTCTCAATATGTTCTTTCTGTGCCTGGATCTCGAAGGTGCGTTCCTGCACCTTGTCTTCCAGTTCACGATTTACCTTGTCCTTCAGTGCTGCATTTTCCTTTAACTGATCGATGATCCTCCGCTGGGCCACCTCCCGACTCTTTTTCAAGAGGTTGATCCGTTCGCTTAATCCGATGGAGAATGTAAGTATCTGCAGCGTTACACCAAATTCCAGGGCGTGCTTTCCAAGGGTATAGTCGTCCAGTGCTAAATTGGTGGCAATACCAAGAATAAGAAAGAGGTTGGCAAAAAGAAAGTAACGGGCCGGCTGGAAATTTTCTCTCGTCAGGATCATGGCTGGAACAATGGCCAGGAATAAACAGCCAATGGCTGAGGCGATCATAATGGCAAAACCACCCAGCTCTATAAAGTAAGGTATATCCACGCCCAGTCCCTGGAACAGAATAATAGCAAAATTTAAAATCAGACCACCCACCGTGAACCAGACTGCAATCAGTAAAATGGTATCCCAAGACTGCAGGGTATTGCGCGTATCCAGATAGGCACGGCCGAAGAGGAGGTAGAAAAGCAGGAATATCTCCAGAAGGAAAATTGTTATAGGGGCCGTAATCATCCTGGGGATTAGCTCGTAGATATAACCTTCCTTATAAATAAAATAGAAAAGAAAAGCCAGTATATAGAGTATATAATATAGATAAGAGTTTTCCCGTCCCCTCACAAAAAGGGGAATATGGTACAGGATCATAATTAGCAGGATCCCGCTAAATATTCCGAATACCAGTCTTTTGGTACGATCATGGTCAAGAACGCTTTGCTGGGTCGAAATGGTAAAGGTAAGATCGGAGAGGACCGATTCAGGGCCCAGGGTTACCCGCAGGTAGAGCGTATCAGATTCACTGGGAGGCAAATATATGCGCAGATCGTCTGATCCGCTGATATTCACATCTTTTTTCTTGGGGTGAAGCATATTCCCCGATTTACGCGTGGAAATGATTTCGGTATCAAATCTCTGGTGCAACCTGTACTCATCAAATTCTGAGATATCGTTACGCTGAAGGTGAAAAGAAAACTGGCGTGTGGATCGGTTTACAAAATAGAAACGGAACCAGAAACAAGTCCCGATCTGGTTATGGATCAGCGCTGGATCGGGATTACTGAAATCAACCACTTTAAATTGGTGGTCCATCATCCCAGAAAATAACTCCGAGGGAACGGTAGTGCAATTGGGATCCTCCAAATATTGCAACTGCATGTCAGAAATAGCAACCTCCTGAACAAAATCAGATAGTATAACTGGTTTCTGAGCAGTAAGTAAGTGGCAGAAAATCAGAAATATTAGAATAAGTCTTAGGCGCATTCTGGGTTTTTCCTTCTAAACGTAAATATAATGTATATTTACAAAAAGTAAATCTAAGGAATGATTAGAAACCTTTTTAAAACAAGGTTCATACATATTGCCTTTCTGATATTGATCTCCTCCTGTTCTGGTAATGTGATTCAAACTACGGTTTTTACTGATGGTTTCCAGGAACTTGAGCCAGGAGACCGGCCCTATTCTGATGCATCCCATCCTGCTATTTGCTATGACGCACGTCGCGGAAATATGGGGAGTTGGAGTGTGGCTTCTGCTCTCAGGCAGGATGGATTTGACAGGGCCTGGGTAATCAGAAACGAGGGAGGAGAGAATTATCTGGCTCAGACCTTCACCAATCTGAATGATAAGAATACACCTTTGAGCCTGGTAACCCATCCCATGATTGTTGCCGGAGAAGTTTTATGGAGTGACTACTCCATCGACGTGGGATTTACCCCTCAGGCCAAATTTGATAAGTGCGGTGTGGTATTTGGCTACAGGCATCCTGCTGACTTCTTTTTTTTCGGTATCGAAGGGAATACGGTTACATTGAAACATGTTCAGCAATCCGTTACCCCGCTAAGGCCCATTGAAACGACATTGGCTATCAGACCCCTGGTATGGAGCACGGGTGAAAGGTTTAATGCCAGGATTACTGTCAGACGAAACAAGGTCTATACCGTCTTGAATGATTCCATCAATATGCACGTAGAGGGTCTCGGTCTCTCCCTATCAGGCAAGATTGGATTGATCTCCGACCTGCCGGCAAAGTTTCACAGTGTGGAGGTAAAATTACTAAGTGGTGAGCAGCGAAAACTCTCCAGGAGAAAGAGGCAGCTGAGCAGACGGTCTGAAATTTATCTGAACGATCATCCGGAGATGGTGCGTTGGAAAAAGTTTGATACGGGAGAATTCGGTACCAACATGAATATCCGCCTTGGTGATCTGACTGGAGATGGGAACAAGGAACTTGTATTTGTGAGGCCCGATGCTTCTGGATCTGAGGTGGGTTCTATCTCGGTTATTAATCTGGACGGCGACTTGTTATGGCAGTATGGCCAACTGCTTAAGTTGGATGGGTGCTCGGGTGTTGAGTTACCGGTACAGGTCCATGATCTGGATGGAGACGGATCGCGCGAAGTTATATTTGTAAAAAATGACCGGATTTATATACTTGATGGGAGAAGCGGCAAGCAAGTCAGGCGAATCAGGATTCCTGTATCAGGCGAGTTTAACTCCTTGATTTTTGGTGACCTGCTGGGTGTTGGACGAGACAACTGTATCTTACTTTCGGATCGCGAGCATCTCCTGGTGGCCCTGAATGAAAAGGGGGAGCTGATCTGGGATCAACAAACCACTTCGGGATCACAACCCATGGTATATGATATGGACAAAGATGGCCGCCATGAAGTGTTAATGGGCTATTCGGTCATCAATCCCGAGGGAGATCTGATCTATGATGTGGGTGCATATATTGGTGATAAGTGCAGCGGAGTTTCTGTATATGAGATGATCGATGGGGAGCAGGTAACTCCCTGCCTGGTCTATGCAGCCGGTGATTGGGGATTGCTCTATTATGACTTTGACGGAAACCTTCTGAAGCAGAATATACTGGGTCATGTAAGTCACCTGGGTATTGCTGACCTGGATATGGAGTTGCCGGGTCTGGAAGTCCTTACGTCCGACAGGTGGGGCAGCAAGGGCCTTGCTCATGTAACGGACGCCAATGGAATGGTCAGATCGAGTTTCCTTCCTGAGTCTGGTGTTTTAAGATGCCTGACGGTGAATTGGAAAGGCGACGGAGAGGAGTTTTTCTTTAGCTCTGCCGATACACTGAGGGGTGGATTGTTTGATGGGACCGGCCAGCTTTCCGTGGTCTTCCCGGCCGATGAGCATCCGGTCTCTTTCTGCCTGGCAACGGATCTTACAGGCGATGCCCGCGATGAGATTATCCTCTGGGACCCCAATGAACTCTGGATCTACACTCAGGACGATAACCCCAGAATGGGATCAACTTATAGCCCGCGCCGCATTCCTCTGTACAACCACTCCATGCACCAGATGACCCGTTCCACACCCTTGTGGTGAGTTTTATAATATTTATTATATTGCAAGTAATCGAAAGGGGTGAGAGCTGTTTTGGCACGAACTTTGTTTCTCTATCAGCAAAACACAGATGCAATAAAACCGGGAGGAAATGTCATGAAAACTTTATCACTTGCCATAATCAGTGCCGCCATCGTTCTGGCATCCTGCAGCTCCTCGCAGCAGACTGCCTCTTCTGAATACGATGATGTTTACTACAATCCCAACGCTGAAGCAAAACAAGCAACAACAGCTGCAGTAGTCCAGGAGCCAGTAGTAACATCACAGGATGCGATGTATGCACAGGCCATGAATCAGGAGCAAAGTAATATCAAGTCGGTGGCTACCACAGATGAGAACCTGACTGACTATGAAGTTTACAAGTTACAACAGGAAGCCGAAATGCTCGGAGAGTATTATGCTCCGCAAGGGAGTGAGGCACTTTATTCAGAACAGTATATTGAGTATGATACCCTGGGTCAGTACGGCCAGGAGGGTGCCCCTGTTATTATCAATAATAATTACTATACCGATCCCAACGACTATTACTATTCTTCCAACCTGAGGAGGTTTTCGGATAATTATGGCGGTTGGAACTACTATGATCCCTATTACACCGATATGTACTTCTATACCGGAAGTCCCTTTAGCTGGGGAATAAGCATGGGCTTTGGATACCCTGGATGGGGAATGGGCTTCTCATATAGATACCCCTATCGTCCCTATTACGGTTACGGTTACGGTTACGGTTATGGTGGATATTATGATCCCTGGTGTTCCTGGGGTTATGGTGGATACTATGGTGGATACTATGGCGGTGGATACTATGGCGGTGGATACTATGGCGGTTATTATCCTGAGAACCACTATCGCTATGGCAGAATGGATAGCAGACATTCCTACGGATATGCGTCTAGATCCAGAGAGAGCACGGGAAGTTCCAAGGGCTCCACTGCTGGTGATGCCAGGTACAGAAGCCGAACCACTTCATCGACAACAGCTTCAGCTGCGAAGCGCAGCAATACTGCATATTCCAATACTGCCACCCAGCGACAGGTAAGAAACGGTTCGACCAACGCTGCACAGAGGCAAGTACGAAGCACTTCGAACAGTGCCACACAAAGGCAGGTAAGAAGCAATAGTACCAGTGCTGCACAACGGACCAATGCCATGCAGCGGAACAACAATGGTACGGTAAGGACCACCAGGACCACACAGGCGATCGGTGCCCAGCCACGCAGTAGCAACAGGGGGGCCTATACACCCAGCTATAGCAAGCCCCGCACCAGTTCTTCGTCGAACTACAACAAGGCTGCCACACAAAGCAGGAGCTACAATCAGTCCAGGACACAGCAACGAAGCAATGCATCTTTCCAGAGATCGACTTCAACGCCAACCCGGAGCAGCTCTTCCTACAGCCGGCCCAGTAGCTCAAGCCGAAGCAGAGGGACTGTAAGTCGCCCGAGCAGTTCAAGTCGTTCCAGCGGATCTGTAAGCCGCAGTTCAGGAGGCTCACGGAGCTCTGGAGGTTCTGTAAGCCGCAGTTCAGGAGGCTCAAGAAGCTCTGGAGGTTCTGTAAGCCGGAGTTCAGGTGGATCCAGCCGGAGTTCAGGTGGATCCAGCCGGAGTTCAGGTGGAGGCGGATCCAGGTCTTCAGGTTCATCATCGAGACGTTAGACTGTCATTCAACCCCAGGATCCGGCTGGATCCTGGTTTCCTAAGAACCAAAAATTGATTTTGCTATGAAAAAGTTAATATTTATAGCCGTGTTTTTCGTGGGCGCTATCCTCAGTCTGGATGCCCAAAACGGAACGCAGGCACTAAGATTTTCCCAATATACTCCTTTCGGGACAGCCAGGTATGCAGCCCAGGGAGGAGCCATTGGTGCACTGGGTGCAGATTTAACATCCATGGTGACCAACCCGGCAGGACTCGCGTTCTATCGCTCTGCCGAATTCTCTGTCTCTCCTTCATTCTATTGGGTAAATACCAGTTCAGATTTCATGGGAACCACCACATATGACTCGGAGTTCAGGTTCAATCTGGCCAGCATGGGCATAGTCAATGCCATGAATACAAAACAGAAAAGCGGGCTTGTGGGTGCAGCCTTTGGATTTGGGTACAATACCCTGGCCAATTTCAACAAGAGTACCTACACACAGGGGAATAATGATAACAGTTCCTTGCTGGACGATTTTACCTGGCATGCCAATGCCGATCCCGACAACCTGAATCCCTATTACGAGCAATTGTCATTTGATACCTATCTGATGCCCTATGATGAGACAGCAGGAGTTTACTGGCATGATATGCAGATGGATGGCTACGGTCAGCAATTGGCCCGTAGCTCTCGGGAATCGGGCTATATAGGAGAGTATTCCTTAGCCGGAGCGTTCAATATAAGTGATTTCCTCTATTTGGGAGCCACTTTTGGGATTCACGCGGTCAGATATTATGAAGATATCTACCATACCGAAACAGACCATGACGATCATGTACTTGATTTTGATAGTTTTAGATTCAGAGAATTTAACAGCACAAGGGGATGGGGATTAACCGGCCGTTTTGGAATGATCCTGAGACCCATGCAGATGCTCAGGATTGGAGCTTCTTTACATCTGCCCACTTACTACTGGCTTACCGATGAGAAATATACAGATATGAACTCTTATTGGGACAGTGGATCGGGGATTTCGGATTCTTTTGAAGGATCACCAAACGGGATCTACGATTACGAACTGCAAACCCCATTAAGGGTTGATGCCAATGCGTCGTTAATTCTATTCAAGCTGGCCACCATTTCCCTGGGCTATGAATATGTGGATTACGGTTCGGCCAAACTGGATGCCTATGATTACAGGTTTCAGGATGAAAATATCCAGATTAGCCAGGATCTCAGGGCTGTGAACAATTTAATGGCAGGGGTCGAATTCCGCTTTAACACCTTCTATCTGCGTGGAGGGGCTCAGTACTATAGCAGTCCGTATACCGATACGCGTAACAATGCAGAGATGTGGGTTTATGCAGGAGGTCTTGGTGTGAGGAGCAAACTGGGCTATTTAGATATCTCTTACTCCTATTCCAACAAGACAGACGTGTATGGAATGTATTCCTATGAACCAGGTCTCAACGAAGTTGCTATCAACGAAATTAATGGCAATAACATCATCTGTACGCTTGGATTTAAGTTTTGAGACAGGCGTGCAGGTAGCTAAGTGAATCCGGACCAAGATTGAATATCAGATCAAGGATACTCAGGTTTGGTCGGAATCCCAGGCGGTCAGAGAAGACCTGGCGATACTCCTGAGGGAGGAAGCCAGGATCTACTACCGCCTGATCCTTTTTTGGATGGATAAAATACCTGAGGTCCTCTTCCGATCTCAGGGGAGTAAATACATCTGAGCAACTTAGCTTAATATTCAGTCCCAGAAATTTGAGAGTGTGCTCCAGCAGTTCTCGATTCAGGTCGATTAAATAATTGTGCTTCTTCTCATAGAAAGGCCTGATCTCATCGGCCGAATATTCAAAAAAGGGTGATGATGCGTAGGAGGCCACCAGACTGCGCCAGTGGATCTTGTTCCAGTTTGTATCGTAATCAACCCTGATATCCCGAAGCAGGGTTTTCACCCCATGCTGCCTGCTTACCGGTATGGACAGCGTAATTACCCCGTTGGGTCCCATAATCATACAACGATTCCTGTAGCTTTGCTTGGAGTAAGAGTCATACTGCTCCAGGACGAGCTCTTTTTGCCTTACCAGCCGGGCATAATAGTTAAGGGGTCCGTTATAGAGGGCCGGGAAAATCACAATATGGACACTACCTGCTGGCCCTGACAATGTGGAACATCCTGTTCCAACGGATTCCACCGTATTCTTTATCCACACTGAGCCAGATCAGGCGGGGTTTGCCAATCACGTGATCATCCGGAACAAATCCCCAGAATCTGGAGTCGGCCGAAGAGTGGCGGTTATCTCCCATCATAAAGTAGTAGTCCATCTGGAAGGTATAGGAGGAAGAAACTTCACCGTTGATATACACCTGTCCATCTTTTACTATCAGGTCGTTGCCCTCGTAGGCTTCAATTATCCGTCTGTATAGCGGAAGGTTTTCCATATTTATTTCCACACTCGTTCCCTTTTCTGGTATGGTGAGCGGACCAAAGTATTCCAGGTTCCATGCATAGCGTTCATCATGTGGAAAGATATCACGGTCGTATTGTCCCTCGGTAAACAGATTAACGGGCTCCACACTTACAATGCCCGGGAGGCTACGGATTTTTTCAGCATTGGCACTGCTTGTGGGGAAGGTATAATTGGGATTGTTTCTTACATCTGCAGCATCACGCCCAATTCCATAGGGTTCCAGGGATCGTGGATTGATAGGAGTTCCATTGGTCCTTACCCTGTACCAGCGCTGGATTCCTTCAAAGGATTTTTGCTTCTCTCCATTTACATAAACATCATTATTGATCACTTCCAGGGTCTCGCCGGCAATGGCCACGCAGCGCTTGATGTAGTTGTCGCGCCTGTCCACCGGCCTGGTTTCCACATCATATTTTTCGGCAATCTGCTTGCGCACATAATCTTCATATACTCCCATGGGGCGCGTGCGATTGTTACGGGTCTGATCTGCCTGCATCAGGTTGTAAGACTCATCACGAACCAGGTCGAAATAATCAAAATTACCCCTGGCATACAACTTATGATCCGATTTCTCCAGTGCCACTGTGTCCGAAGCTGGGAAATTGAAGACCACAATATCATCTCTCTTAACAGTACTGAATCCTTTCAATCGTTTATAGGGACGCTGGATCCATTCCAGGTAGGATTTCCCTCCCAGCACGGTATTGGGCAGAAAGGGAATTGCCAGGGGAGTATTGGGAGTTCGGGGTCCGTAAGCAGTCTTGCTCACATAGAGGTGGTCGCCTACCAGCAGACTACCTTCCATGGAAGGTGTGGGGATCTTGTAGTTTTGAAAAAGGAAAATATTGATGAGCGATACCGCAACGACTGCAAAAATAAGTGCATCCAGCCACTCCACGATTACATTGTTCTTTTTCTTCCTGCTTTTCCAGAAGGACCAGTTGACCTTTCTACTCACATAGATATCGTATACCACGGGTATCCCGAGCAGAAACAAGTAGTTCTTCAACCAGATCACAAAAAGAATATATATAAAGACGGCAATTCCGAACTTGAAGTATTTGTGTTTCAATAATTTACTGATGTTCATTACGATTTTTATTTTATGGACCTAAAGATACGTTCTTTTCTTAAACCACCAATGAAGGGGGTGTCTGGTTTGATGGAGAACCAGACCACAACTGCTTTACCAAGGAGGTGGTCCTCAGGGACAAATCCCCAGTACCTGGAATCGGCCGAGTTGTGGTGGTTGTCCCCCATCACAAAATAGTAATCCATTTTGAAGATATAAGAACTGGCCGCTGTCCCGTTGATATGGATCGCTCCATCTATTATACGCAGATCATTCTGCTCATAAATATCTATAATACGCTGGTATATTGGGAGATTCAGCTGGTTGATCTGAATGGTATCTCCGCGCTTTGGTATCTGAATCGGACCAAAATTATCACCTGTCCACCGATAGTGATTGTTGTGGGGATATATCTCCTGGTTCTGGAAGGAGAGCGTGGGTTCTGTATACCTGCTGATACTTCTCACCTGGGGGAAAGATCTCAATGATTCAACATTCTCCTTAGCTAAATATAAAACGTGCAAGGAATTAATCGGATTGTATGTGACCGTGGATTTAAGGATATTTAACGAATCGAGCAGGGTATCGGGCAGCGCCTGGCCCCTGGTGGTGACATAGTATTTGAATTTCTGAAGAGGTAATTCGGATCTAAGTGTATTATTCACCCGGACCTTTCCTTCGGTGATAAGCAGGGTGTCGCCAGGCAGGGCAATGCACCTTTTAATGTAATTTTCCCTTTTGTCGACCGGGTGGGTGATGATGTCAAATTCAGACAAAATATAGTCTCTTCCATACTGTCGGACAAGAGAATAGTAGTTCTGTCCCGGGTACTGGACCACCATGGTATCGCCTTCCGGGAAATTAAAAACAATGATATCCCCCCGCTTCACACGTGAAAAGCCTTTCAGTCGCTTATGCGGCATATTAAGTTTCTCGGAGTAGGATTTTTTACCAGAAGGGAGTTTGTTGTGGTAGAACGGTATGGCCAGTGGGGTTTCGGGTAGCCTGGGGCCAAAGGCCAATTTGCTCACAAAGATATAGTCTCCAGCCAGAAGGGTCTCCTCCATGGAGGGAGTGGGGATCTTATAGGTCTCCACGACCAGAACTTTGATGGTGAAGGAGCAGATCAGAGCAAGTAGTACAATCGAAATCCATTCCAGGGAAGCCTGCAGGTGTCTTGGCAGTCCATAATTCCGCAGGGTCCAGTCGAACTTCCGGGTCAGAAAAATATCGAAAAGTATCAGGTTTAGCGGAAGCAGGAAGTACAGGCCTATCCAGATAACAAGCATGGACCAGAAGAGCCCTGAAAGGAAAAAGGCAATGTATCTCCATGCGATACGTTCCACTGCTTTAAAATTTTAGAAGGTCCTGCATTCCAAAAACACCCTTCTTGTTTACAATAAATCTAGCAGCCAAAAGTGCTCCTGCCGCAAAAGCATCCCTGGTCTTTGCATCGTGACTGAGGATTATTGAGTCCATGGCAGATTCATAAATAATGCTGTGTTGCCCCCTGACCTCACCTTTCCGGATGGCCTCGATGGGAAGCTGACCGGCAGGAGCTTCTCCCAGGGCCTCAGGCCCCATTAAATACCAGCTGCTGATCTGCCTGTTCTGCTCCACGATCTGCTGGGCCAGGCTAATGGCGGTACCACTGGGTGCATCCTTTTTGTGTATGTGGTGCACTTCATTTATGGAGACTTTGTACTCAGGAAACTGATCCATGATCTCAGCCAGTTTTCTGTTCAGAGCAAAGAGGATGTTGACCCCCACGGAGAAATTGCTGGAATAGAAAAGAGTGCCATCTTTTTCCTTGCAGTAGGCTTCAATCTCAGAGATCGCTTCGTTCCATCCGGTAGTTCCTGTTACCACGGGTACTCCCATATTGATACACTCCCTTATATTGGCTGGAGCCGCAAGCGGAGTTGAGAATTCGATGGCTGCGTCAATCCCTTGAAAGCTTTCGTGACTCAGCTGATCCTGATTATGTTCATCAATGATAACAGGGAAGGAGTGCCCCTCCAATTTCCCCAGGGCTTCGATGGTTCTGCCCATTTTCCCATAGCCGATTAATGCGAAATTCATAAGAACAAGATAAAAAAAAAGCTGCTCCTATGATCAGGAGCAGCTTAATAATGAGGTATTGCTTAGGTCTTACTGAACTTTCTTAACGATGGCTTCAAAGGTCTTTGGATCGTTCATGGCGAGATCGGCAAGAACTTTGCGGTTGATTTCGATGCCCGAATTACTCAGTTTTCCCATAAATTCTGAATAGGACATATCGTATTCGCGCACGGCTGCATTGATCCGCTGGATCCAGAGAGCCCTGAATTCTGCTTTTTTCTTGCGACGATCACGATAAGCATAGCTGAGACCCTTCTCATATGCATTCTTGGAAACTGTCCAGACATTTTTTCTACGACCAAAGTACCCTTTGGTCTGCTTCATCACTTTTTTTCTCTTCTGTCTTGCTGCGACAGCGTTGTTTACTCTTGGCATTTCTTTTTCACTTTTTGGATGAAGGCGGTCATTTTGACACTTTCTGGCTCCACACCCTGGTTTAAACTAGTTTACCTCAAATCAAAAGTTAGTTACTACTTCATAGCAAGCAGACGCTTGATATTGTTTTCATCAGCCTTGTGTACTTGTCCAAAATAGGTCAGGTTACGCTTGCGCTTCTTTGACTTTTTGGTAAGGATATGACTCTTGAAAGCATGCTTCCTCTTGATTTTACCGGTTCCGGTCAGTCTGAATCTCTTCTTTGCTCCCGGATTCGTCTTCATTTTTGGCATTATTCCTATCTTTATCTATAAAACAACTATTTCTTTTTCAACGCTTTGGGAGCCATGAACATGGTCATTCGCTTCCCTTCAAGTTTCGGGAGCTGTTCAACTTTCCCAACCTCTTCAAGATCCTGGGCAAGCTTTAACAACAGGATTTCTCCCTTTTCCTTATATAAAATGGACCTTCCTTTGAAAAACACAAAAGCTTTTAGCTTTGCACCTTCTTCAAGAAACTTATGGGCATGCTTCAGTTTAAAACTGTAATCATGCTCATCCGTATTGGGCCCGAACCTGATCTCCTTCACCACCACTTTAGTGGTTTTAGCTTTCATTTCCTTCTGCTTCTTCTTCTGCTGGTAGAGAAACTTCTGATAATCGATGGCCCTGCAAACGGGCGGATCGGCCTTGGGTGAAATCTCCACCAGATCGAGATCCAGTGAATCAGCTATCTTCAGGGCTTCTGCAAGTGAGACTACCCCGGGGGTTTCTATGTTCTCACCAACAAGGCGAACTGAGGTGGCACGGATCGATTCATTTGTCTTGAATGAGATCCTGTCCTTGTTGCGGTTATCGTTGTTACGTCTACGATAATGACTTGGTCCTGCTATGACTAGTTCCTCCTATAATTAGTTAAATATTCGTCTCAATTGCCTTCAACTGATTTTCAACTTCAGACTGTATAAATTTCGCAAATTCTTCCAGTTTCATCTCTCCTCTATCACCCTCTCCCTGTCTTCGAACGGAGACTGTTCCATTTTCCTGCTCCTTTTCGCCTATGATAAGCAGATATGGAATTCTCTTTAACTCACTATCCCTGATCTTCTTACCTATCTTTTCACTGCGCTCGTCAATCAGGGTGCGAATATCGCAATTTTTAAGGAATTTTGAAACTTTTTCAGCATAATCGTGGAATTTTTCGCTAATGGGCAGAATTACAGCCTGATCGGGTGTGAGCCAGAGGGGAAATTTCCCGGCTGTATGTTCGATCAAAACGGCCACGAATCGCTCCATTGAACCGAAGGGTGCACGGTGTATCATTACCGGCTGATGTTTCTGATTATCAGCACCAATATACTCCAGTTCAAAACGCTCTGGCAGGTTATAGTCCACCTGGATGGTACCCAGTTGCCACTTTCTTCCAAGGGCATCCTTCACGATAAAGTCCAGTTTGGGTCCATAGAAGGCAGCTTCGCCATACTCCACCACTACATTTTCCATGCCTTTGGCCTCCACCGCTTCGATGATGGCCTGTTCGGCTTTCTCCCAGTTCTCATCACTACCGATATATTTCTCTTTGTCCTCCGGGTCCCTTAGAGAGACCTGTGTAACAAAGTCTTTGAAGTCCAGGGTTTTAAATATGTAAAGGACGATGTCAATAACCTTCAGGAACTCTTCTTTCAACTGGTCAGGACGACAGAATATGTGCGCATCGTCCTGGGTAAATCCACGTACACGGGTAAGCCCGTGTAATTCACCACTTTGTTCGTAACGGTAGACCGTTCCAAATTCAGCCAGACGGACAGGCAGCTCCTTATAAGACCGGGGTTTATATTTGTAAATTTCGCAATGAGCGGGACAGTTCATGGGCTTCAACAGAAACTCTTCACCCTCCTGCGGGGTAGTGATGGGCTGAAAGCTGTCTTTTCCGTATTTGGCATAGTGTCCGGAGGTCACCCATAATTCTTTTTGACCAATATGCGGAGTGATCACCGGTTCGTACCCGGTGTCGCGTTGTACCTTTTTCAGGAAATTCTCCAGCCTTTCCCGCAGCTGGGCTCCTTTAGGTAACCAGAGCGGAAGTCCGGCTCCCACCTTTTGTGAAAAGGTAAAAAGCTCAAGTTCCCTGCCCAGTTTCCGGTGGTCACGCAATTTAGCCTGTTCCAGAAGTTCCAGGTGCTCTTCCAGCATCTTTGCTTTGGGAAAACTCACTCCATAGATCCGGGTCAGCTGTTTCCGCTTTTCATCCCCCCTCCAGTAGGCACCAGCCACACTTAGTAGTTTTATGGCCTTGATGGGGGAGGTGTCGGCCAGGTGTGGTCCCCGGCAGAGATCTGTAAAATTACCCTGGTGGTAGAAGGAAATGGTGCCATCTTCTAATTCGCTGATCAGTTCAGTTTTGTACTCATCGCCCTTATCACCGAAGAATTTCATGGCTTCTTCCTTGCTTACCTTTTTTCTGGTATAGCCCTCTTTTTGAGAAGCCAGATCCTTCATTTTCTTTTCGATCTTACCCAGGTCGCCATCGGTAATAATCACCTCATCGCCTGTATCCACATCGTAGTAGAATCCGTTTTCGATGGCTGGTCCGATACCAAATTTGGTACCCGGGTATAGTGATTCAATGGCTTCGGCCATCAGGTGGGCCGAGGAGTGCCAGAAGGCATGTTTCCCGTCGGGATCATCAAATTTGTTGAGTTTAATGGTGGCATCCTCCTGAATGGGACGGTTTAGATCCCACAGTTCGTCGTTCACATTGATGGAGAGTACTTCGCGGGCCAGGCTGTTGCTCAGACTCCTGGCTATATCCAGTCCCGACACACCCTGCTCAAATTGTCGTACCGATCCGTCGGGAAAAGTGATGTTTATCATTGAATAATCTTTTTAAAAACTGCGCAAAGTTACTAAAACTATATTATAAGAAGTATTAATAACAGTGGATAAAATGTGTGGTACAGTCTGTTTACGCTAGCTGTTTTTAATTAATTTGGTCAGGGGAAGGAGAATCCTTTCTGATTTCCACTTGCATAGTTTGGCATGCTATTTGGATTTACTAAAGCAACAACGAAAAACCAAATGCCATGAAACGCTTTATATTCATACTGCCCTTGCTGTCACTGATAGTGATCAGCTGCACCAGAGAACCATTTGCCGATGCTACCGTAGACTTAAATCCCGCCTTTGTGGGAGAATATGTCCGCTTTACCAGCTATTCAACCAATACTGACTATATTGAGTGGGACATGGACGATGGCTTCATGTACAACGAACCCGTAGTGGACCATTATTTTGTGGATCCCGGTGTCTATGACGTGACACTGAGAGCCTTTGGAACCAAAGGAGGAGTTAGCTCACTGGTGATTCCCGAGGAGGTGATAGGTGCCGAACTGACCGTGTTAGTCAGGCTATGGACCGATATCGGGAACGGTGAAGCACCGGGTTACCTGCTTCCCGGAGCCGAAGTCACCTTGTTTCCAACACTTGAAGACTGGGAGAATCTAAGCAACGGGAGTGAGACGCTTTATACTGACTCCTATGGGGAGTGCACCTTTACCGGGCTTAGCTACCAGCGATACTATGTGGATGTTTGGGAAGCAAATCATGGTAATGAGCAGCTGGGTTTTGAGGACGTCGGGTGGATTGAGACACCTATGCTCGAAGGAGCATACTACTGGACCTTCGAGGCCATGGTGGATTACTACCCCTATGGTAAAAAGGCAGCTGCTAGCAAAGAACGTGCGCCGAGGAGCCTGAAAGCTGCACCCTCAGGAGAGAAGAGAACACCTGCCGATATAGTCAAAAAGGTTCCCAGGGAGCGAAAATAGTTCCCTGCGGGATACAGGGAGAAAAAATCCCTTAAAACTACAGCGGGAAATATTAAAATTTAATATATTTGCACCCCCGAAGCGAAAATCTTCGGGGGTGTTTTTTCAAGTTCTTTTTATTGTAATAGTCATCTTGCCCAGATGGCAGGGCCGACCGTTAAAAAATGTTCCGGTGGAACAGTTTAGGGAGGAGCCAGCCAGTGGGGAGGCCAATTCCGCCAGCTTGTTAATTAAGGTGGATACGGAAACGGCCTGATGTTCTTTTAAATGTTATTGTCATCTTGCCCAGATGGCGGAATTGGTAGACGCGCTAGTTTCAGGGACTAGTATACGCAAGTATGTGCAGGTTCGAGTCCTGTTCTGGGCACTTTTTATTTGATGCCCAGGTGGCGGAACTGGTAGACGCGCTAGGTTGAGGGCCTAGTGACCGATTTTGGTCGTGCAAGTTCGATTCTTGT
>PVMS01016542.1_pt1 | contig 16538 bp, 15 predicted proteins | sample 1853461 | NCBI WGS metagenome assembly PVMS01 (sample SAMN08582032, study PRJNA380276) | Marine sediment metagenome, whole genome shotgun sequencing project. | isolation source: ocean sediment barecode stripped | collected 2017 | reverse complement strand
TAGCTGGACTCATTTTTGTCGCTACTGATAAACGGGGAGTTGTTGAAAACTGAAATTCCTCATTAAAATATTGCTTATAATTCAAAAACAATTGGATACTTGGTATTACATCATATTCAAATCCGGCTATTAAATAAGTTGGATAATCTGAAGTATATCCTTTTATGGAATAGGTTGTATCCTCATTGGCTATTTCATCTAAAAATCCCTCAAAATCATCGGTCACTTCTACATCAGCATCAAAAGTTAATTCCATCATTTCAGAATTCTTATCCTTCCATTTAATAAATCCAAATAAATTTTGAACAGCTAAATTGGTAGTAATATTATCTCCAATTTTCATTGCCCAACCAAGATCGAATGCCAAGCCAAAACCATCAGTAGAATATTTAACTTTTCCTGATCCGGTACTTACAATACGATCATTAAACGTAGTTAATCCGCCTTCAAAATGATCGACTTCGCCATGTCCTACACCCCATAATAATTTTACGCCGAATCCAAGATAATTATTCCCAAAATCAAAATTTGGAATATTTAACGGAAATCCATAAGAAAGTGAAAATGGGATCACTACTTGCGTACTACCATCAATATTATCTAAAGATATCTCTTCTCCGAATTTGTTACCATACATTGCAAAATTTAAAACTGAAGTTGGTAAGGTTAGATTGGAGTTGACTTCCGCACCAATTGTAAATGCAAAATTACCCGACGATATCCCTAATATCTTGGCATATACTAGAGGATTTAAGTCCCATGTATCATCGGTAAAAACACTTAACATTTCATTTTTTGTATTAGTATTAAGGGTATCTCCACTAAACAAATAATCAGCTAGCCAATTAACAGAAACTGCGCTATTCTCTAATCTAACTGCAGGGATTGGAACAATCGGAATTATTCCGAAACTCATTGAAAAATCCGGATTGTCTTCGAATCCTAAGTTTGCCGGATTCCAACCGATCACATCATCGCCACGTGACTGAGTTGCGATAGTTCCGGCTGTACCCATGGATGACGGAATCATTACATTTTGAGAAAATGCATAACAAATAAATACTAATAATATTAATTTCTTCATGATTTCACCTATTCCTCTTCACCCATATTCTGAGAATCAATTAGCAATTTGGCACTACCATAAAGCAATACTTTTATTGTATCATTAGTGAAAAATCGGGTTGTATCCGGGTTACCAAGAGCATCGGTCATACCGATAAAATTAAAAAATGTTTTCATATATGTTGAATCTACTAATAAATCAAATTTTTCCGATCCTAACTCAATAGTGTCAGTTTGGAAATGTTTGGGTAATAGTAGGATAGTAAACAAAGTATCCGGTTTAATCTGAGAACCATCTTCAAAATTCATTGTATCGGGAGATACAATAAATTGCATGTTACCACCAATTTCCATTTGATTATCAATCTCAGCGAATAAGGTAAATGCTTCAAATAATTGATCATCCACGTCTAGCCCAATTTTTTGTGGAGTATTGTCGAACGTTGAAGTTTCGGTAATCTCTAATTCAAACGGGGCATGTAATTTTGATATTAATATTATTTCTCGACCAATTTGCTCACCTTCTTGATCGGTTGGATAAATTGTTAAATCACCATTAATTATGACACTTGTTGGACGAATATTTATTAGATCTTCCGGATCTTCGACTACCAATATTCCGTCTACTAGAATATCTTGGTTAGTTATTGTAGCAGTCGCAAAATCACCATCATCGTTTGTTGCCGATAACATAATTGTGTTAACAATAACAGAATCTGCCAATGCAATATTGAATTCTGATAGATCAACTTCTATTGTGAGATCAACATCAACAAAATTAATACCGTCTAATTCATCTGGTAAGGTTGGGATGTCTAATTCGTAATCTGGCACTGGTACCAGGATAGGAAGAACCAAATCACCATCTTTTTCAATTGTATATTGCTCTACATCAATCGGATGCGGAGTTGAAACATTAAATACATAAATATTTTCGTTTGTATTTTGGTATTGTTCAACACCTAATTCATCATAGTCTTTTAGCATTTCCGCAATTGTATAATCCGTTTTGAATAGTGGTAAATCTAAATTTACTGACCACGAAGCTAAATTATCAGAGTTAAAAGTGTCTAATGAACAACCAATTATAATCACGAGAGACAAAAGTGATAATATTTTTTTCATATTATACATCTCTAAATATAACAATTAAATTAATGTGCTTCAAACCAAGAATTTCCTACCCCACAATCTACAACAATCGGTACAGTTAGTGGGAGTGCATTCTCCATTTCATAGACAACTATATTAGTTAATGCTTCAACCTGATCTTCGGGAACTTCAAATAATAATTCATCATGAACTTGCAGTATCATTTTTGCCTTATTGTAGCCGGAGTTTTCTTTCTCACAATGGATTTTATTATGTATAGAGATCATAGCTTTTTTGATCATTTCTGCTGCTGTCCCTTGAATTGGCATGTTTATCGCCATTCTTTTGGCGGCTTCTTTACGAATATGATTGTCGCTATCAATATCCCAAACCGGACGTTTTCTTCCAAGAATTGTCTGAACATACTTTTTACTACGGGCTTGTTCAAGAGTTTCGTCAATATAATTCTGAATACCGGAATATCGTTTAAAATATACATCAATAATGGCTTGAGATTCACTACGTGGAATTCCTAATTCCTGGCTCATTCTGAACGGTCCTGCGCCATACATTATTCCAAAATTTACTATTTTCGCAGTGCGACGCATTTCCGGCAGCACGTCTGCAATGGGCACACCGAATACTGATGAAGCAGTTCGAGCATGAATATCTTCATTATTTTCAAATGCTCTAATCAACTCAGGATCTTTGCTTAAATGCGCCATTATCCTCAATTCAATTTGTGAATAATCGGCTGATAGTATCTTCCACCCTTTTTCCTGCGGACGAAAGGCTTTCCGCATTTCACGTCCAACATCCGTCCTTATCGGAATATTTTGGAAATTAGGATTTTGACTTGACAGACGTCCTGTTGCTGCAACAGTTTGATTAAAACTCGAATGAATCCGTTTTGTCATCGGATTTATCAATTCAGGGAATGGATCTAAGTATGTGTTTTTTAACTTATTATATTTTCGATATTCCAACATCAAACCCGGCAATTTATCTTCCATCACTAATTGTTTTAGTATTTCTTCAGCAGTAGAACGTTTTCTTATTTTTCGCAGTCCTTTTATATCAAACAAGATATTTGCTAATTGCTGTGTGGAATTAATATTGAATTCCATTCCTGCTTCTTTATAAATATCTATAATTAAAGTATCGAGTTTTTTACCAAGTTCCTCCGACATAGATTTCAACAATATTTCATCTACAAAAACACCGTCTTTTTCCATATCCAATAATACGTTAATAAGTGGTAATTCTACTTGTTCATAATAATCTGTTAAGTTATTTTCGATTAACTTTTGTCTAAATATCTCATATAATTGTAATGCTACATCAGTATCTTCTGCTGCATAAAACGATGCTTTCTCTAATTCAACTTCATCCATTGTAATTTGATTTCTTCCGGTACCAATTAATTCCTCAATTGGTACCATCCTATAATTCAAAAATTCCAATGATAAATTGTCAATTTTATATGATCTCGTTTCCGGACTCACTAAATGAGCCGCAAGCATTGTATCAAACCCTATACCATTTACATTAATTCCAAATCTTTTCAATATTAAGGCATCATATTTAATGTTTTGTCCAATTTTAATAATCTTTTCATTTTCCAGAATCGGTTTTAAAAATGAAAGTACAAATTGTAAATCGTCATCTCCAAAATTGTTTTCCACTTTTTCTTTATATAGTATAGGTATGTAAAAACCTTTGTCCTTCTCCATTGAAAAACTTAACCCAACAATTTCAGCCAACATTGGATCAGTAGATGTTGTTTCTAAATCTATTGAAATTGGTTTAGAGGGATCTATACTATTAATAAATGACTTTAAGTCATCCTTATTTATTATAGTTATATAATCTTTTGTGGGATTAATTGTTTCTGGAATAGTATCAATTTGAAAATTTGGTAATTGTTTTAATAGACCAGAGAATTCAAGTTGTGTAAATAATTCTGATAAGGCATCAATGTCAAATTCAATGCGCACTAATTGGTCTATATTGTAATCCAATTCAACGTTCGTATCGATAGTTACTAATTCCTTGCTGAGAATAGCATTTTCACGGTTATTGAGTAAGCCCTCTCGAACTCGCTTATTACCTATTTTATCCGCATTATCTAATGATGCTTCTAATGAATCATATTCCAAAATTAGTTTTTTCGCAGATACTTTTCCTACTCCAGCTACACCTGGTATGTTGTCAGAAGCATCTCCCATTAGTCCCATTAAATCAATCATTTTTTCAGGCGGTACTCCCCATTTTTCTATAACACCCTCTCTACCTATTATTTGCGTTTCTAAATTCCGTCCAACTGAATTGTACATAAACGTATGATCGTTTATCAATTGCATAAAGTCCTTATCACCACTTACGATGTACACATCCAATTCGTGTTCCGAGCCCCATTTCGCCAAAGTACCGATAATATCATCGGCTTCAAATCCTGGCTTGGAAAGTGTTGTTATTTGCATCGCGTTCAATATATCCCATAAATGGGGAAGTTGTTCACGCAGATCTTCAGGCATTTTTTCCCGTGTTGCTTTATACTCCGGGAATTTTTCATGGCGGAATGTTTTTTGGGAAGTATCAAAAATCGCAGCTATGTAATCCGGATTTTCTTTTTTTACTAAATTTAAAATTTGATTACTGAAGCCAAATAAAGCGCTTGTTGGTAATCCTTGACGAGTCATTAATGGATTTCGGATAAATGCAAAATGCGATCTGTAGAGCATGGCGTAGCCATCAATTAGAAATAAATTTTTTCTCTTGGTATTTTCTTTTGTCATAGATTAAAAGTTACGGGAAGAAAAACCATATCTCAAGATAGATTTTCTTGAATAATCAACATTATCGTGCTTAGTATCTCTCTAATTTATTGAAGGATTAATATGAAGTTTACAAAACTGTTAATACTAGCATTAGTAGTATCTTTTTGGCCACTTTCGGCACAATGTGAACCTGATTCTATCGCATCATTAGAAGTATGTTTATTAAAAACAAATTACGGAGAAATGCAATTCAGATTTTTTGACGATGCAGCTCCCCTAACAATAGCACAATTTAAAAAACTTGTTAATGAAGGATTTTACGATAGTTTAACTTTCTATCGGGTTGTTAAAGATCACGTTATCCAAGCCGGTACAAATGTCGACAATGACATTCCCACCGTTCAAGCTGAGTTTAATCAATATCCGCATGTAGTTGGTACAGTTGGCTTAGCACGAAGTGAAGATCCAAATAGCGGCAGTACAGAGTTTTACATCTGTCTTGTACCAAGACCACACCTCGATGGTAATTACACCGTTTTTGGTCAGTTTATGGAAGGTTACGACATATTAGAAAAAATTGGTAATACTGAAATTGTTGAACAATATGTTGGAGATGATAATAATATAGCTTTTCATACTCCCAAAGAACCGGTAATAATTGAAAAAGCTACTATTGAGATCATAAATTATTTTGTAGAATAATACCTTCCCTTTAATCCCCTCCTAATTTAGGAGGGGAGCAGGGTGGTATTTGAATATTTATAATGAAAATCCAAAAAGGACAATTATTTAACAATATTTTAGATATTGTTAAGCAAATCCCTCAAGGGAAGGTTGCCACTTATGGACAAATCGCATTTATTGCGGGGACACAAAATCCACGGTTAGTAGGTTTTGCATTAGCAACACTGAAAGAAGGTACGGATATACCGTGGTTCCGTGTGATAAACAGTAAAGGAAATATTAGTTTTCCTGAGAAAAGCGACGGATTCAAAATTCAATACTCGTTATTGCAAAATGAGGGAATTATATTTGACGCCAAAAATAGAATTAATCTTGAACAATTTGGATGGAAACCACCCGAAAATGAATAAAGTTATACATGCACATGCTCTTATGGATTTTATGGAAGAAAATCCTAAATTTTTATCTGTAGCAGAATTAAAATCCGAATTTGAGAAACAATACGGAGAAGTACTGTTTACTAATTGCACTAATCAGGTTTACACTTTTGAAGAAATATTAGTATTTTTATCACAGAGAAATAAAATTCAACATAATACCGAAGGAATGAAAGTTATTAAAGAACATCGCTCCGACCACGAATAAGAAGTTAAAAATTACAAATTCTTTGTGTCTCCGTGCCTCTGTGGTAAATTTTTAATATTCAAAATTAAAATTGTTATTTTCGTCATTCTGCTACTAAAATTAGATGATGAAGTCGCCACCAAAAACATCCGTTGCACTAAAAGCTTTAATCGGTTTGGCGAGTTTTGTTATAATTGTTGCAGGCATGCGTGCCGCCGCACCCTTAATAGTTCCATTCTTGCTTGCGGCATTTATTGCAATAATCTGCATACCTCCACTCTTGTGGTTGCAAAGTAAAAAAGTTCCTCAATTTCTATCAGTAATTATTGTTATTTTTGCAATAGTAATTTTGGGATGGGTATTAGCCGCTCTAATTACCGGCGCATTAAGCGATTTTTCAAACAAACTCCCTTTTTACCAAGAAAGACTTACAGTTCTATCAAAGCAAGCCGAAGTATGGATTAAAACATTGCCAATCGAAACCCCGGATGAATTAATCGGGCAATATCTTGATCCCACAATTGCGATGAAGGTAGTATCGAACGTGATCGCAAGTTTTGGTAATATATTAACAAATTCATTTCTCATTGCATTGATGGTAATATTTATTTTATTAGAAGCATCTTCCCTTCCCGGTAAAATCCGCAATGCGATAGGAAAACCCGCTTCACCACTTTCCCAATATACTGATGTAATCAAAAATGTAAATAAATATCTTGGAATAAAAACATTGATCAGTATTGGTACCGGATTCACAATTTTTCTGTGGCTTTGGATTCTTGGAATTGATTTTCCAATATTGTGGGGATTATTGGCCTTTTTATTAAATTTCGTACCAAATATCGGTTCACTGTTAGCATCGGCTCCACCGATAATTTTAGCATTAATTCAATTTGGTGCGGGTAAAGCAATTTTAACGGCTATTGGATTTTTAGTTGCAAATACTATTTATGGCTCGATTCTCGAAGTGAAGATATTCGGAAAAGGATTGGGATTATCAAGTTTAGTTGTATTTGTATCATTAATCTTTTGGGGGTGGGTATTGGGACCAATCGGAATGCTTCTTTCCGTACCGCTGACAATGATAATTAAGATTATTCTCGAAAGCAATGAAAGCACCAAAGGTGTAGCTATATTATTAGGATCAGGTTCGGACGTTAAATAATAACACTAATCCATTAGGAGTTTAAAATGATGTACATAAAATTAATTACTTTATTCTTAATTGTTATTTTGCTTACCAACTGCTCCACTCCCTACCAACCCAAGGGCGCGTTGGGCGGTTATTCCGAAGAAAAGATACTTGATAATCTTTATCGAGTTGAATTTGAAGGAAATCAGCATTCTAAACCTGAAAAGATTCAAAATTATTTAATGTATCACTGTGCTGAATTAACTCAAGAAATGGGTTATGAATACTTTGCGATAGTAAATGAAGAAAGGCATTTTGATGAACAAAGTATTCGTCCCGAAAGAGGTGTTTCCTTTGAAACAAGAACATCTGCTTCGGGGGGTACTAGAACAATCGTTAATCCTGATTTAAAAAATGCAACGAGCAGTACAAATTATACGGGGGTTTATATTATAAAATTCCTTGAAGTGGTTGATGATAAATATAAAAATGCTGTTTTCAATGTAAATGATGTTTTTAGTGAGTTATCTGATATTGTAAAGAAATAACGTAACTATTAACTAAAATGATAGAAAAACGAATCAAATTATTATTAATATTATCTTTATTTATTTTTAATTTCATTTTTCCACAAAGTGATGCTTCTCAATATAATTGCTTCTCAATTTTAGCAGGTAAAGATGCAACAGTTGATGGCTCTGTTTTATTTGCGCATAATGAAGATGATAGTGGAATCAATTTAGTAAATTGGTATAAAGTACCGAGACTGACTCATCAAAAAGTAGAAAAGATATCCTTGATAAATGGTGGACAAATACCACAAGTTAATGAGACTTATAGTTTCCTATGGCTCGAGATACCCGGCCAGACTTTTTCCGATTCATACATGAACGAATGGGGCGTTACAATCGCTTCGGACGCGTGTCAATCCAAAGAAAATGCTCCTGATTTGGTGAATGGTGGCATTGGATATTATCTTCGCAGAATAATGGCCGATAGAGCAAAATCAGCAAAGGAAGCAGTTAAAATTGCAGGTTCAATGGTAGATAGCTTTGGGTATGCAAATTCCGGTAGAACGTATTGTATAGCTGATCCAAACGAAGCATGGATGATGAGCGTGGTTAATGGAAAACATTGGATCGCTCAGCGTGTTCCCGATGACCATGTTGCCATAATTCCAAATTCTTATACTATTCAAAATGTTGACTTAACTGACACACTCAATTTTTTAGGTTCAACTGATATTATTGATTACGCTATTGATAGAGGTTGGTACGACCCTAAATTAGGTGAGGAATTCAATTTTAGATTAGCTTACGGTAAGCCAAGTTCAATTAATAATGTACGGAATATAGCTCGAGAATGGGGCGCAACAAATTTACTTTCCCCTGTAGAATATGAACTATCCGATGATTTTCCATTTTCCTTTATACCAAGGAATAAAGTAAGTGTTCAAGACTTAATGAATGTTTTACAATATCATTATGAGGGAACATGCATTGAAGATAGAACAATATCTACCCCACATGATTATGATATTTTACCAATATGTAGAAAAGATACTCAATACGGAATGGTAGCACAATTACGAAATTGGCTTCCTACTGAAATTGGCTCTGTGTTGTGGTTAGCTCCGCATAGACCATGTTCACAAGTATTTATACCTTGGTATTTTGGTGTTTCTAACATTCCAACGAATTTTGCAGTTGGAGACTACAATTCTGCCTTGGAAAATCATTTTATTAAATATGATGATGTAAAAACACAAACTGGTTCACACAAATTTTGGGAATATGTGAATTATGCGGAAAAGGCTGATTATAATTATTATGATTTAATGCCATCGGTAAAAATTGAACGGCAAATGACACAACAAGAAATATTCGACGACTACAGTATTTTTGATAAAGACATTATAAATTTATATAATCAAAATCCCCAAACAGTTAGTGATTCAATAAATATATTTACAAATAAAATGCTTAAGAAAAGTACAAATTATATTAATTTGAATAACCAAAAAGGAGGCAACAATGCCACAAAATAATAAATACCCTGTAACGCTAGATATTGATTATTCTGATAAATCAGATCGTTTGACTGCTTTTTTCCGTTTAATTCTAGTTATTCCAATACTAATAATTCTTGGATTATTGCTCAGTAACAATGTTGGTCCAGAACATGGTGAATATGCTAATGAAGGAAGTTATGGAATTGGACTAATATTCATTCCGACACTACTGATGATTCTGTTTCGTCAAAAATATCCAAAATGGTGGTACAATTTTAACCTTGAATTAACAAAATTTTGTACTAGGGTTTTTGCATATATATTTCTAATTCGCGATGACTATCCATCAACCGATGAGGAACAAGCAGTACACATTAATATCCCCTACCCTGACGTAAAAAATGACTTAGTTAATTGGATGCCGCTTGTAAAATGGTTTTTGGCAATCCCGCATATAATTATTCTATGCTTCTTGTGGATTGGTGCAATCATTGCTGTAATAATCGCATGGTTTGCGATATTATTTACCGGCACACATCCTAAAGGAATACATGATTACATTGTTGGTGTTATGCGCTGGTCATTACGAGTTGAAGCTTATGCGATAATATTGACAACTGATGAATATCCGCCATTTAGTTTGAGCTAAAGGAGAAACAAATTGACATTTCTCTTTCTTAACTCAGATAAGATGGGTGAAGGAGATCCCCAATTAGGTCGGAATTACTTGAGATATTTTTAAAGAAATTATCAGAATCCGATACTAAAATTGTTGTAGTGGGATGTGTTAATTCAGGTGTCTATCTCCCAACTGAAGGAAGCGAAATAATCGATAGTAAAAAATATTGGAATCCAAAGGAGCAAAAATCACTACTTGCGGAACCGGTTTAGACCACTTTGGATTAAATGATAAATTACTGGTTGGTGAAATTGGTGCTATCAATGGAACCGTAGAAATAATGTCAAATGCAGATAAAATTATTAGACCCAATTGATGTTAAAATATATTAGTTAATTATTTGCTTTTTGCGACTCTCCTAAAGGACCCGTTACATAATCATGCTGTCTTAGTCCATCAGGTGCAGCTAAAAATGTATCAACAGTTCCTTCCCCACCATCAGCAATGGGACAAGATACAATTTCCGTATTTGGGCTAATTCTTGAAATACCTTGCGCGATGGCATGAGTAGCTGCAATGGCACTCATTGAATCTTTAAAACTATCAACTGCAATAATTATTTTCATAATAGTGCTAAATGATTAATAGATTATTTTTCTCCAACCACAGTTATACTAAATATACCAATTCCACTAGTATTATAATTCGATAATTGTTCCTCGGATAAATACTTAATAAGAATATCACTTGGAATTGTAATAGTTTTTGTCTGTTTTATTTCTACATTCTTGAAACCGGTCTTTTTAATAATTCCAATGTAGTCATTTTGTTGCAAGGCTCCGGCAACGCAACCGGCATACATTTCTGCAGACTTCTTTAATCCTTCCGGTAGATTTCCTACTAAAACAACATCCGATACACAAAAATGTCCATCTTGTTTTAAAATTCTATGAATTTCTGAAAAAGCTTTATTTTTATCGGGTACTAAATTTAAAACACAGTTACTAATAACAACATCTGTTGAATCTTTATCAATCGGTAAATCTTCTATCTCTCCTAATCGGAAATCCACATTTGTAAATCCAAGTTTCTCTTTATTTTGATTAGCCAGATCAATCATTTCATCAGTCATGTCAATCCCGATCACTTTTCCTGTATCTCCGATAATAGATCGTGCAACAAATACGTCATTACCTGCTCCTGCACCCAAGTCGACAACAATATCACCCTTTTTTAGATCAGCAAATTCTGTTGGCAAACCACACCCCAAACCTAAATCCGCATCTTTAGAATAGCCATTAAGCTTACTATAATCATCTGAGAATATTGTGTAATCAACAATCTTTCTTGAACCACAACAACAGCCTTTTTCTTCATTAACCTCACGTGCTATGGTTCCGTATTTTTCTTTAACTATTTCCTTTATACTTTTATTATCATTCATTTTATTTCCTTAATAATTAACAATTACAAATTTTTGAAAATAATGTCTTCAATTGCTTATTTATTTTTTTCATTTTTTCTGTATTAATACAGTAGCAAATAGATGGCGCTTCTACCTCACCCTTAATTAATTCCGCTTCTTTTAGCGCTTTTAGATGCTGCGAGACAGTAGATTGGGAAAGTGGCAATTCTTTAACGATATCACCACATACGCATGTATTTTTTAATGCTAAATGTTCCAATATTTGTATTCTCGCCGGATGGGCGATTGCCTTTGCGAACTGTGCTAGTTCGATTAATTCGCTATTAAATTCATTTGCTTTTGAAAATGCCATTATTTATCCTATCGTATATCGTAAATATACGATAGATATGCGTAGAGTCAAACTATTATTGACATTATTCGTTTATTGAAATAAAAATAATATTAGATTTGTATTTCGACTGATAAACTGATATTCCGTGTTGCACCCGGCCAATAATAACCGCCATAATATTCATATCCATAAGTTGCGTATAAAGTGTCGAACAAATTGTTTATTCTTGCTGTTACACGAATTTGATCATATTGCAGCCAACCGCTCAAATTAAAAATTATATATGGCTCAATAACTAAATCCGGGGCATTTGCTTCATCGATATATTGATTTCCAACATATTTCCCATATAGCATTAAACCAAATAATTTATTTGAAGCATAATCAATTGTAACATTAGCTAATTTAGCCGGGACATTGGCGAGGATTTTTCCAACAAAATCGCCATCTTTAAATTTATTAAAACTCCAAGAACCATTAAATCTGATGGCTAAAGATTGATTTACTTCCCAACCTCCTTCAATTTCAATTCCTTCGTGTCTAGTTTGGTCGGCTGATTGAATATCAAATTTACCTTCAGCGAAATCATAAATATCTGATAATATTTCATTATGATAATCAATTCGATATAAATTGATTTTTAGATATTTATTACTGTAAAGAAAATTGATTCCTGCTTCTTTATCAAATATTTTTTCAGACGCGACTTCTTTTGGTTCCGCCCACACATCATCAGCCTCAATAATTTGTGAATCTGATGGTTCTTTTTCGGCTGTACCGTAATTTCCAAAAACAGAAATATAGTCAGAAATATTGTAACTAAATCCAAACCGAGGATTTAAAAAATTCCAAGTTGCATTTAGCTTATGTCCAGTAGCATGACCTATTGATTCTTGATCTAACAACCAATCATGTTTCTGTAGTTGCACATCACCGACTAAATGCAATCCAATTGGAAATGAATAAACAACATGACCAAATGCTGTTAACGAATTTTTCTCTCCAAGATATTCATAATATCTATACTTATTAGGTAATTTTGCACGAAGCAACGGATCATAAACATCTAACACTTCACCGAAGTGTTTTCCTGAGTAAATACGCGACTCTATGCCAAAATCAGTCCTTAAATTCATATAATTTATAGTGATTGTTGTAACAACACCATAATATTTGTTCTGAATCCATTTTCTCCTTAGAAAATCAGTTTCCATCTCTAACTCTTGCTCATCGGTAAACTCATTACTAATATCTAAATTATAAAAATAATAATCTTCACCGAATCGCTCACCTTCATAAAAACCCGATCCTAATACTGCATAGGCAACATTATGAAACGAAACATGAGGACTAAAATTGAAACGCGTATTTAAGGAATATATTTGTTGTAAGAAATCATCAATAAATGGTACTGTCCAATTCATTTTTCCTTTTCGCAGATTACGATCAGATAACATTTCTTTGCTTATCCCGTCCCACTGTAATTGGCTGATCTCTTTTCCTAATAATACTCGGAATTGATTTGTCATTTTATCAGAATGATGCTCAAGTCCTAGGCTAAATGCATTCTGTTTAGAATTGGAGTCATCTCGGTATCCATTTGATTTTATGGATGATAATCGCGAGGTTATACTCCAATGCTTTCCAAATCTATCGCCAGAAGAATATTGAATACGTCCTTTATAGGTATCAAACGAACCTTTAAGTCCACTAACAGTAAATTTTTCATATGGACTTGCTATTTTAGTCTGAATATTAATGGATCCACCAAAAGCCGCCGCACCATATAAACTATTCCCTATTCCTCTTTGAATTTCAACATCAGAAGCATCGCTCAAAATATCTCCGTGATCTACCCAATAAACTTGGTGGCTTTCATTATCATTTAGTGGTACATTGTCTAGCATAACTGCTATACGACTTTGGTCAAATCCTCTTATGGAAACGTAAGAATATCCTGTCCCATTTCCAGACTCACTATAAGCATGAATCCCAGGTTCGGTACTTAAAATCATTGGAACATCTTCAACAGAATAATGAGCTATGATATCTCTTGAAGTTAAGTTTGAATAAGCTACGGGTGTAACTCCCGGAATAACTCTTGTAGCTGTAACTTCTATAGGAACTCCTTTTAATGCTAACGGCTCAAGATATATTTCTATATTATCAGTGGTAAAATCAATGTTTTCAGTTTCATAACCAATCATAATGATTTTAATATACGATTGTTTCATTACATTAATGGTAAATCCACCAAATTCATCCGTAGCCGTTCCAACGTTTCCGATAACAATATTGGCACCACTTATTGGCTTATTAGTGAAACTATCATAAATGTGGCCACTAACTACAAAAGATTCACAAAATGCCACGGAAAACAGACCTAATAAGGTCAGAATTATAAAGATATGTTTTTTCCCTGAGGAAAATCGGAATTTATATATATTAAATACTTTGATAAACATTTTTGCCTCCCTTCGCTGGTATTATCCATATCAGGTTCTAAGGGTATTTTCTCAGCCGCATTGATTTAATTCAAAACAGCACCCCAAGTACGTGTGGAATTTACAAATAATATTTGTAAAATTCTGCGTGCGGAGAGGGAGGGATTCGAACCCTCGGTCCCGTTTCAAGCGGAACACTCACTTAGCAGGCGAGCGCCTTCAGCCAGCTCGGCCACCTCTCCTAATTATATTTTTCAAAAAACTAACCGGAAAATTACCTATCAGTAATACTAAGTCCAAGTTGATAAAACACATTTTTAAGATACAACAAATTTTTTCCCACCGATTTGCATGATTGCACCTTTTAACTCCAATGAAAGTAATACCCCCTGCAAAGATGCAACACCAATTTCCGACTTTTCGCTGAGTAAATCTATGTGGATTAGATCATTTGATAAATATGTAAATACTTTCTGTTCTTCATTTGTTAAATCTAATATTATATTCTGTTGGATAGGTGCAATTTGTTCAATTTTCATTCAATTTTTTATCAATCAATCTAATTAACTTGTCAATTCCATAGCCAGTAATTGCTGATATATCAATAAAATCTTCAATTTCAAACGGCCATTTTTTATCCGAATCATCATTAGCAATTAAATCATATTTAGATCGTACAATGATGAACGGTTTTTCTTCTAATGATGGATTATATGAGTAAAGTTCCTCTCTTAATAATCTTAAAGTAATTAACGGATCTTCGTTTTGCGAGTCAATTAAAAATAATAATAATCTATTTCTTTCGATGTGCTTTAAGAACTGAAGTCCCAGTCCTTTACCGTCGCTAGCACCTTCAATTATTCCCGGTACATCTGCCATTACAAATGATCTAAAATCGCCAACTTTAACTATCCCTAAATATGGTTGTAATGTAGTGAACGGGTAATCTGCTATTTTCGGTGTAGCCGATGTGATCCTCGAAAGTAAAGTTGATTTTCCGGCATTCGGTAATCCGACTAAACCTACGTCAGCTAATACTTTTAATTCTAAATTAAAGATACCTTTTTCACCAGGCATTCCTGGCTGGGCAATTCTTGGAGTTTGATTTGTTGCTGATTTAAAATTAACATTTCCCCTGCCACCAATTCCACCCTTACATGAAATATATATATCTTTATCGTTAATTAAATCAGCTAAAACCTTATTATCTTCAGCGTCCTTAATTATAGTCCCAGGCGGTACACGAATAAATAAATCATCACCATTCTTTCCAGTTTTTTGGCTTTTTCCACCTGGTTCTCCATTGTCTGCTTTATAAATGCGGTTGTATCGGATATCTTGTAACGTATAAAGATTGGAATCAACTATGAAAACAATATCGCCACCACGCCCTCCATTACCTCCATCCGGTCCGCCTTTTGGGACAAATTTTTCTCGCCTAAACGATATCTTACCAGCACCCCCATTCCCTGATTGACAAGTAACCTTTGTAAAGTCTATAAACATAGTCGATTAAAGGTATATAGTAATACCTTTTTTACAACCTACAAATTCGCTATAATTGCATCGGCAAAGCCGGAAGTAGATACTTTTGTTGCTCCTGGCATTTGCCGTTCCAAATCATAAGTTACCGTTTTTTGTGTAATTGTGCGTTGCAATGCATCAACTATCATATCAGCAGCATTTTGCCATCCCATATGTTCAAACATCATTACACCAGACAATATTACAGAACCGGGATTAACCTTATCTTGACCTGCATATTTTGGAGCTGTACCATGTGTTGCTTCAAATAGTGCAACATCATCAGACATATTAGCACCGGGAGCTAATCCTAGACCACCAACTTGTGCTGCACATGCGTCGGATATATAATCACCATTTAAATTAGTTGTTGCTAGAACGTCATATTCTGAAGGTCTAAGCAATATTTGCTGAAAGATTGAATCGGCAATTCTGTCTTTTATTACAATTTTACCATTTGCTTGACCATCATATTTATCCCAAAGATCAGTCTCAGATATGACTTGTGAGGGAAAATCGCTTTTAGCGACTTCATAGCCCCAATCACGGAATGCGCCCTCTGTAAATTTCTGGATATTACCTTTATGAACCAATGTAATAGAGGAACGATTTTTGTCCACAGCAAATTGAATAGCTTTTTTTACTAATCTTTTACTACCGAATGGACTAATCGGTTTAATTCCGATACCTGATAAATCCCTAATGTTTTTTCCAAAATTATCTCTAATATATTCAATTAGTTGCTTTGCTTGTATCAGACCGGTAAGATATTTTGAAGGAGTGCCTAGTCCGGTAAAAGAACC
>PVMS01072330.1_pt1 | contig 16542 bp, 12 predicted proteins | sample 1853461 | NCBI WGS metagenome assembly PVMS01 (sample SAMN08582032, study PRJNA380276) | Marine sediment metagenome, whole genome shotgun sequencing project. | isolation source: ocean sediment barecode stripped | collected 2017 | reverse complement strand
TCGAGCTTTCGCTGCTGCGTGTGCACCTCCGTGGACTCGAAGCCCCGAATCAGGCCGCCGCAGCCCGCCGCTGCCAGGAGGCTCGTGAGCTGGGGGTCTCCGTAGATCTGGGCGACCGGCCACGACAACAGCAAGGCTCCGCCAGTGATGCTCGCGCCTTGGATGATCTGACTGGGCCATGCGGTATCTAGGAATTCCGGCTCATCGCCACGCGTGTCGTAGACGATGCTCGGCCCGACGCCGACGTCGGAGAACATCTTGAGGCCGTAGATGAACACAGCCACGATGGCCATGAGGCCGAAGGCCTCGGGGAACAGCAGGCGGGCCAGTATGATGTTGCTGAATAGGCGCAGGCCCTGGCCGAGAAAACGCCCGCCAACGGCCCACGACGCGGCACGCAGAGCCAACGCTTTGAGAGAGCTCTCGCGCGGCTTGTCGTCTGGGATACGCTGCGAGCTCATGATCTCATTGCGGAGCCGACTTTAGAACGATCGATGGCCGCCGTCGTGGCAACCCTCGCTTTCCTAGTGTAGGGCAACTGACTACATGGCGTCGCCCTTCGGGTGATATGTAACGCAGTGTAGAGAACCGTAAAAGACTCGCCATACCATTTGCGCAACTTTGATTCATCCCAAAAGATTAAATCAACATGTCCAGGGGGGAGTCTTCATACATGCGGGTCTGCGCGCTGTTCGGTGCTCTTGTCCTTGCCAGCTGTTCAGGAGTCATCGGCGGCTCGGAAGCCAACGGTAGCGGTTCAGGGGTACCCAACCAGCCAACGGGAAGCACCGTCGACACCCTCTTCGCCTGCGACTCCCCGAGCCCTCAGCCGTCAGAGGCACGCCTGGTTCGGCTCAGCGGACCACAGTACGCGAGGGCCGTCGACGTCTTTCGTCGAGGCCGCTCGAGCGATCGCAATCGGGATCGAAGCGAGAATACGGTATCGAGCCCATTTCAGGCGCCAAACACTGCCGACCGCTTCACCACACGCGCGAGCTCGTACTTCGTTGGTGAAGCTGAGGCGTCGTCCGTCCTTCAGTCCGCGACCACAGTCGCAGAGAGCATCGCGGATGATTTGACTTCGAGCGGTGGGTCGTGCGCGGCTAACGGCTTCGACGCTGACTGCGCCCGTTCGCTCATCGCCGAGAAAGGCGCTCTGCTGTTCGGTCGAGAGCTGGACAGAGACGAGCTCGATGTATACGTCGCGCTCGCGACCGACAGCCGTGTGACTGCCCTTGGCGACGAAGCGGCCGTGGCGACGTCGATGGAGGCTCTCCTCAGCTCTCCGAGCTTCCTCTTTCGTTCCGAGGTTGGCGAGCCGGTCGGTAACGGCACAAACAGGATCAGCCCCTTTGAGGTAGCCTCGGCGCTTGGGTACACGCTCACCGACGGCCCGCCCGACCAAGAGCTCTGGGCGGCTGCCCTCGACGGTAGCCTCGCCGACCCGAGCGAGATTCGATTTCAGGTGCAGCGTCTGCTGAGTGCCATGGATCAGAGCGAGGTGCTCGAGCGTTTCATTCGCGAGTACTTCAGGTACGACGATGTCAACAGCGTCGCAAAGGAAGTCTTGGAGTTTCCTTTTCATGACCCGGACGCGCTGGAAGAGGACACGGCCGAGTTCGTTCGCGAGGCATTGAAACAGTCCCAGGGAGCCGACTTGCTCGATACGCTCCTCATGGCCGATTGGGGTTTCGTCCAGAACGCCACGGCAGAGTCGAATAGCTACGAGGGCCCTACCTCGCAGTTGCCCGAGTTGGTTTCACTCAACTCTGACAAGCGCGTCGGCATCCTGACCCAGCCGAGTTGGCTCGTAGCCTTTTCCCAACTCGACCACAACGACGCGATACGTCGCGGCAAGTTCATCCGGGAGAGCCTCCTGTGTGGAGTCATCCCCCCGATCGACATCAACGCAGTGCCACCGCTCGTGTTGAGTGAAGACAAGACCATGCGCGAGTCCCTCGGGGAGCACGTAAGCGATTCGAGCTGTGCCGGCTGCCACAGTTTGATGGATCCGCTCGGTCTCCCGTTCGCCGGCTTCGACCACTTGGGTCGAGAGCGCGACATGGAAGCGGGCCGACCCGTCGATACGACCGGTGAGCTCACCGGGACCGGTGACCAAGACGGACCCTTCGATGGGGTCTCGGCGCTCATGTCGAAGCTGACTGCATCGGACACCGTTCGACAATGCTTCGTCGCTCACGTCTACGAGTATTTTCGCGGCGTACCGCTCTTCGACGCAGACGGCTGCGCACTCACGGAGGCCCACGAGGCGCTCATGGACGCCAACGGAGACCTGGTCGCTGCCATCAGCGCCTTCTTCTCTTCGGATGAGTTCCTCATCCGCGTACCCGCGGAGGCGAAGTAATGGCCATGAACCGGCGACAAATGATTCGATCTCTTGGCCTGGGCGCAGGCGCCACGTTTCTCTTGCCCTGGGTGGATCGCACGCTCACTCAAGCGTTTGGCCAGACGTCCTCTCCTCGGAAGCGGGTCATCGTGTTCGCAACGAGCGGATTCGACCCGGGAAAGTACACGCCAGCCCAAGTTACGAGCGGGCGGTCGGAGTCCGGCAAGGGTGATCTGCCACCTTCCGTGAGCCCCAGGACCGACTTCACCTGGCCGGCCATGTTTGCTCCGATTGAGGATCTCCGGCAGAACACGCTCTTGATCGACGGGCTGACCAACCCCATCGAAGGCGGTTCGGTGGTCCACGGCTGCGGATTCGGCGCCCTGACTTGCCAGCACCCACAGGGTAATGCAGCCGATCTTGCTCCTCCTCGAGGCGCTTCGATCGATCAGTACCTCGCCCAGACGCTGAGCGCCAACGCGCCGAAATCCTCATTGTTGTTTGGGATGTCGCATCGAGCCTTCGCCAAGGGATGGAATCGCTCGGCGTCCGCGTTCTCGGCAGGCACTGGTCAGTCACTCAGCCACGCTACGAAAGCCACTGTGCTACGGGATGAAATCGTAGGCCTTGCCACTCCCGAGGCCGGCGCTGACCTCGAGACAGGCCGACGACAGGCTCTGCGCGATGCGCTGAACAGCGATTTCGGCCGTCTTCGGGCACGCCTCGCCGGCCCTGAGCGCGCACGCCTCGATGTCTACGAGTCGGCAATCGTCGAGTTCGATCGGCGTTTCGAGCTTCGGAGCTCCGTGTCGTGTGATAGCCCGCCCTCGGCGCAGAACGCATCTGCGACCTCTCGTATGGAGTCGATGATGGAAATGGCGACGCTCGCGTTGGACTGCGGGCTGACCAACGTGGTTGGAGTCGCAGTTGGGACGGCCGACGATCATGGCACGCACCTGCCCCGCTACGATGGAATCGGAGAGATTCCCGTGCACGACTACGGGGGTACGGCTTACGGCGAGCTCATGGATCAGCTTCACCAGTTCCACTGGCGCCTGCTTCGCAACACGCTCGATACGCTCGAGGCATCCGCAGCGCCAGACGACGAGATCTACATTCTCTATCTCAGCACTCGCGGGATCAACGTCATCGGAAGTCATCACTCCAGAATCGATCGCTGGCCCGCAATGCTGTACGCGAACTCCCCCCGAGTCGATCTTGGGGGCCGCTTCCTACGGTACCCCGGCGGTGAGAGAAGCTTTGCAGAGTTTTGCCGGAGCCTTTGCCAAATTATCGGGGTATGCCCGGACGGCTTCGCGACGGGCTCCTACGTGGCAGGGCCGGTCAACGGGCTTCTGCCGGAAGTCGTGGGCAGCACCGCATCTGCCTGCGGTTGAGCGGGTCACTCGGTCCAGTCGAGCTCGCCACCGGCCGTCTCGTCATGGAAGTTGCCGCAATCCAGGTCCACCCCAAGCCATTCTGACAACACCCGTAGGTCCCCATTGAACGAATCCTCGAGTCTCTCCCTGACCGCAGCATTCAGAATGGGCCGCTGCTTCATCGTGAGCTGCGATCGCACGAAGCTTCTGATCGAGCTAGGGACAACCGCGCGTCGCAAGAACACCATCGGCGCCGAGTCCACGAGTAGCCCGTAGCCAGGGAATTGACGCATACGTCCGCTAGAGACGTTCTGCGAATCAAGCGCTTCGTTCCATCGGACCTCCCCTTGATACCCGATGTGGCGCGCCACCCGCTCGAGCTGTCTCTGGGGATTGCGCTGCACAGCGGGTAAGAAAACCGGAAGGATCGATGCCATTCCGTAGGCTTCGAGGTAGGGCCTAAGCTGGTAGCTGTAGCGGCTATAGTTAATCAACTCGGGGAAACGCTCGACGGCCTCGTTGATGTCGCAACGGATGACCTTCTCAGTCCACTGGTGGATGTAATGAGAGATCAGTCTCTCCACCGGATGTCGCATCACGTAAATCAGCTTCACCTCCGTCAGCAGGCCTTTCATACGATCCACGGTTAGAGGGTAATCGGGGAGCTTGGTGTAGTGAGTGCTGCTTTCGCCAGCCAGGTCGGTCACAGACGCTCCCGCGAAAAGACCGAGGTACCAATCGACTCCTCGTTCGTACTGACGGTCATCGCTGAAATAGTTCGGCTCTTTCGGCTCGCTCGCGAAGATACCGGGGTGAGCTGCAAGCTGCGCATGCAACGAGCTCGTCGCACACTTCATGGCTCCGATGATGATGAAATCCGGCTTTCTCATCGCGCGCCACCCGAACATTGCCGCGCAGCGCTCGAGCATCTGCATTTCATTGCCTTATAATCTTCAGAGGTATAGCTTTGGAAAGCAACGTGCAAACGAACTCGATGCAGCCTCCGGTGTTCATTGTAGGGGCGCTACGCCCCGGGACCACGTTACTTCGGCTCATGATGGATCACCACCCTGAGGTCTGTATCTTCGGCGAGCTTGAGTACGCCGTTCGGTGGATCGAGGACGGCCGACCTCCGGCGATAGAGGAGTACCACCGGAAGCTTCGGATGGACCGCGTGTTTCGTGCACATGGCCTGATGATCGACCTGCAGCTCGACTATCCGCAACTCATCCGAAGCTTTGTGGAGCAGGCACGCAGGCCGAGTGGGAAGCCGATCGCTGGGGCCGCGATTCATTCCAATTTTCACGAGCTACCGGGCCTGTTCCCCGATGCTCGATTCGTTCATTTGCTCCGCGACCCACGCGATGTCTCGCGGAGCTGCATCGGAATGGGGTGGGTTGGTAACTCGTACTACGGGACGCGGTACTGGATCGAGCCGGTCGGGCAATGGAGAGCGCTCGAGCAGTCTCTCGGCCCGAGTCAGAAGCACACGCTGAAGTACGAGGCGCTCATCCGAGACCCAGTCGGAGAACTGACCAAGATCTGCGAGTTTTTGGGCGTACAGTTCGATCAAGCCATGCTGGAGTATCCGAAGGATACGACCTACAGCGAGCCAGACGCGTCACTCGTCGAACAGTGGCGCGAGAAGCTGAGCGATGACGAGATCATGTGGATCGAATCTGTATGCGGGCCGCTCATGAAGGAGGTTGGGTATGTCCCAGTGCACTCTGTTGCGCGGCCTCCAGCAAAGCTAAAGGCGATGCAACTTGCGATTCAGAATCGGACGTGGCGGGTGAGGCGTAACGTCCATGTCTATGGCTTCCCCCTCTATGTTTCCTGGCAGTTGACCAAACGGATTCCGACCGGCCCTCTTCAAAGGCGGACTCTTCGGAAAATCCAAGATATAGATACCAATCGCTTGAAATGACAGGAGCTCCGGCATGCTGAGCTATTTCAAGAAGCCCGCCCTCATCCACCGATTGACGGCACCCGCGGTGTACTCAGGACGCCACCTATACTTCGATTGCGCTCGTACCTCTTCGATGAACGCGTCGATGGTTGCCGTCCTCCCCAACGACTTCTGGTAAGTCTCAATGGACCTCGTTGGATCGGGGAACTGAACTTTCTTCGCCATCCCCGTTTCGCCGCTCGCCCGTCTCCATGCCGCGAGTTCACCGCTGTTCGGCCCAATGCGGAACCACTTGTCCGGCGCGCTTGCGGAATAGTAGACATTATCTTTGAAAGTGTAGTTGGCGAGTGACCCACGGGCGTTGACGAGTAGGGCTCCATAGGCGTGGCTCTGGAACAAGTTGCCAATGAACGAGACGTTCAGTTTCGCCTCTCCATCCGACAAGTTGAGCAGCGCCTGGTTCTTGTACTCGGACCCTTTGTGCAACCCGTGCACGACGTTGCCCTCGACGATGACGTTCCTCGTGTCGCCCTTGATGTCGAACGCGTGCACATTCTTGACCGCCGTGCTCGGCTGATGGACGCACAAGTTGCGGGTCACCTTGCCGCCATCCCAATCGTTGATGTCGATACACCATCCGAGATCCCTGTTCGTAGGCCGAGAGCGTCCAATGTTCAGAAGGACGTTGTCGCGCACGGTCATGTTCTTGAACCGGTAGGGGGCGATCTTGTCGTTGCCTCCGATCGACATTCCGATCTCTCCGTCGATGTAGAGATTGTCTTCGATCACGATGTCGGAAGTGCTACCCGGCCCGCTATTCGCAGTCCACTTGGTACCGATGCTCGAAGGTCGGATGAAGATGTTGCGCCTAAAAACGGTGTCGTGTTGGTCAACGAAGTACGTGTTGTGGTTGAACATCGTCGCCTGACCATCTTCCTTCTCGTTGCCCTTGTCGATCTGGTGCTTGTACCAACCATTGTGATCGAAAACGTTTTCTTCAAGCAGCACCGAAGCGTTCTTGGAGTACAACCCCGAACTGTGCCCCTTCGTAGTGTAGTTGTTCGTGATGACATTCCGACGCAAGACGATGTCTTTGTTGACCCCAGCGCCTTGAATCGAGTTGCCCCGGTAAAAGTCGAATGAGCAGTCCTCTAGCAATACGCCTTGCCCGGTCGCCGTATGCTTTGAAAAGAAGTTGATGCCATTCTCGCCGGACGCGCCCGTATAGCTCGGAGACCCAGGATCGCGAGTATGCGCGTAGAATCCGATCCCCACGACTGCGAAGTTGTTGTAGCGGTTCCCGGATGGACGCTTGATGCCCGGCCCGGCGCCGGTCTTCAGCAGCGGGCGCTTCGTCTCGTCACCGTAGGTGGCAACCACGAAAGGCTCGTTGCGCGAGCGTCCTTCCTTCACGGCTAGACTTTCATACCACGTGTCCCCTCGTGCGAGCAGGATCCAGTCGGGGTGCCCCTTGCGCACCCCATTGAGCGCTGCAGCGATTGTCTTCTTCGGCTTGGCCGGTGATGTGCCCCGGTTGGCGTCATTGCCTGTCGACGAGCTTACGTAGATTATCCGCGTGTCCGGGCTCGGCTCGAAGACCGACCATCCGTTGTCAATATCCCGAGTTTTGAGTCCTCCTTCGGTCGCGTCGCCGGGCCCGTAACAGCCGAGATCGACTTGCCAATCGACTAGACCGTCCCCATCGTTGTCTTTTCCATCCGAGCATGCCGTCGACGCCTGCGATTCGGGCTCGGAGAGTTCTGATGGTGGAGTGACGGGCTCCTCATCAGTCGAGGCCATCGTTTCCCCGAGACGGCTCTCCTCTGGGAGTGCTTGCCTCGACGCGGTTGCGGGTGGGGTCGTCGTTTCCGCCTGCATTATGCCCATGCGTGGTGGGTCGCTCACCGTATCCTCAGGAACCGGCTGGCTCTCGCAGCTGCATGCGACACTCAGAAGAAGCACGCCGACGCAAAGCCATGTCGGAAGTATCGGTTTCATCGCAAACGCTCGCACGCCAAGGTCATAGCGCAGCTCTACCTACCTCGCGAGAAAAAATTTGGCCGCTCGGAGGTCTCACCGCACGCCCAGCGATACACGTCGAGGAACTTCCGCGCCTTGGCGTCCCAGCTGTAGTAGCGGAGCGCGTGCTCTTGCGCGCGCTGACCCATCTCGCGAAGACGTGCCGGTTGATCGAAGAGCTCGCTCATCACGCTCCCGAAGTCGCGGATGAGGGTGTCCGGATCAGAAAGCGGCACAGCGACGCCACGGTCTTTTCCAACGAGAGCCCCGGGGGCGCCGTAGTCCACGACTAGGCAAGGCAATCCGGAGCCCATCGCCTCGACGACGACGCCCGCGCCGAGCTCGCGAATCGAAGGAAAGAGAAAGACGTCTGCCTGACGCATCAGCTCGCCTACCTCGTCCTGGGTCTTCCAACCCACGAGCTCCACCGTTTCTTCGAGTCCGTGCTCAGCGATGATTGCCTCCAGTCGAGGTCGCTCCGGTCCGTCTCCGACGACGACGAGGCGATGTCGACGCAGCGTTGGTTCGTTGGCGAATGCGCGGACGGCGACTTCCGGTAGCTTGTAAGGCACGAGGCGCCCCGCGAAGATCGCGGTGAGGCGCTCTTTGCTCTGGGCGCTCCAATCCTTGGGCAGGAACTGGTCGGGATCGACGCCTACCTCGGGGAAATCGATCACGCGATCGGCCGCCTCAGGACCGAGGTCGGCACGCGTGTGATCGAAGGCAGCCAAAATGGCGGCGCTATCGCGATATGTGCTTCGATAATAGGGCAAGAGCTTGTGCAGGCCTCGAACCCGCGAGAGCCACTCACGCTCGCGTTGAAGCTCCGCTTTGAACTGAGGCGGCCAGGGCAGGCCACCGTTCAAGGGCCCCAATACGAAGGGTACCGTACTCCAAGTCGCCATCGGGCTCGGTGTCGTGGGCGACATCGGGGTCAGGCGGTGGACCACGTCGAAACGGCCGTTACGGATGTCCCGACCGAGTCGCCTTCGTACCGCGGCCTCGAAGGCGATGTACATGGGATAGGCGAACGCAGTGGCGGTCGTCCACCCAACGCCCGCACCTCCGCGAATAGCGGTCGATAGCCTGTGAATCGGGGCCGCAACCGCCTCTGTGTCGATGAACACCACGTCCGCTTCGCCGAAGCCGTGTTTGACGATGTTGGGCTCGTTGCGGATCTGCGTCGCAACCAAGACATCACAATGGTTCGCAAGCGCGCGGGCGGTCTTGAAGGCGACGATCGGAAGCGACGGCCATTCGGGATTGCAGCTATCGGCCAGGATCAGACTTCGCATGAGGCTTTGGATACACTAGCAGGCCCTTCACCTGCTTTCCCAGGCGGTCTGCGGAAACATGAAGACCCCCAACGGAAACGTAGCAATACTTACAATTTGCGGAAGAGCGAGACTCACTGCGCCTGTTAGGTTGCCAGGGCATTCGCTATCGGCGAAGTTGGGTCGGTGGATTCGCCTGAACCGACGCGTGACCGGCCCACCCACATTCTCTACGTGGGCGCGGTCCTTCCCAAGCGCTCGGAGACTTTCGTCTATCGGGAACTCCTGGGGCTTCGTGCGCGGGGCATCCGAGTCACCGCCGCGTCCGTTCGCGAGCCAGAACAGGCACTAGGCGACCCCGTTTTAGACGAGCTCGCCCAACAAGCGCTGGTGGTCTACGCACTAGGCATGCTGCCGGCAGCGCTGCTGGGAGCATTTCGCTGGCCGCGAGTGGCCGGCCGTGGGCTCATCGACGCGGTCGCCGCCCGCGATCTTAGATTATCCCAGAGACCCCGTGTGCTCGTCCAGCTGGCGGGCGCGCTCGGGCTCGCATGGCGCCTGCGGTCGTCAGGCATCACGCACGTCCACGCACATATGGCCCATGTACCCACGACAATTGCCATGTACACAGCGGCGGCCCTGGGCGTACCGATGAGCTTCACTGGTCATGCGGCGGATCTATTTCGAGACCGTCAGCTGTTGCCGACGAAGCTTCGAAGAGCGAAGGCGGTTCTATGTATCAGTCACTGGCACCGCGAGTTCTATCGACGGTGGGTGAATCTGCCAGATGCTCGAATGCCCGTGGTTCGCTGCGGGGTCGATCTCGCCGAGTTCACGCCAGGTGGCGGCGGTGCAGGGATACTCGCCGTCGGACGATTGGTGCCGAAGAAGGGTTTCGACACCCTGATCCGCGCCATAGGGATACTCGTCCGCCGCCCGAGCATGAAGCCGGAGGACGTACGACTCACGCTAATCGGCGACGGCCCGGAGCGTGAGCCGCTCGAAATGCTCGCCGCCGAGCTGGGGGTTGAGCGCAACGTGCATTTTACCGGTGCCGGCACCCAACGGCAGGTGCGAGAGGCGATGCGTTCAGCCGAGCTGTTTGCCTTGCCGTGTCGGGTGAGCAGCGATGGCGATCGGGATGGTATCCCGGTCGTACTCATGGAGGCGATGGCAAGCGGGCTGCCGGTCGTTTGCGGCGACCTGCCGACCATTCGAGAGTTGGTTGTCGATGACACGTGTGGCCGGCTGGTCGAGCCCGACGATCCCAAATCGCTCGCGAGCCAGATCGAGGTCTTGCTCACGAATGACTCTGAGCGGCGCTCGGTCGCAGATGCGGGGCGCAGACGGGTAGCAGAAGAGTTCTCACTCGAGGCAACTCTCGATCAACTCGTCACGTGCTTCGTCGGTGGCGTGCCGGAGCGAGGAGGCGGAAGTCCGGATGTTCGGGGGATTTCCGCTGGCAGCGCCGCGTCGAGAGACTCATAATTCAGCCATGCTTGCGAGGCTGGCCCAGGGAAGACCGTGGCTTTGAAGGAAAGCTTCGACACTGTCGTCGTCGGCACCGGCTTCGCATCCTCGTTCTTTCTCCACGAGTACCTCCGGCACGCGCCGACTGCCGCTCGCGTCTTGGTTCTCGAGCGAGGCCGGAAGCTTCCGTATAGCTGGAAGCTGGAGAATCGTAAGAACTCCGACATCAACTTTGCCCAAACGGTCGTCAATCTCACACCCCAAAAGCCCTGGGTGCAGAACATCGCGTTCGGCGGCGGAAGCTGTTGGACGGGAACATCGCCGCGCCCGCATCCAAGCGATTTCGAGATGAAGACACGCTACGGCATCGGGGACGACTGGCCGATCAGCTACGCGGATCTCGAGCCGTACCTGACCGAGGTCGAATACGCCATGTCTATCGGCGGGGTTGAGGGTGGGCCGTTTCCACGGTCGCGCCCGTATCCGGCACCTCCGCACACTCTCAACAGCTTCGACGTCGCACTGGCCAAGAAGTATCCCGGCGAATACCTACCCATGCCGAGCGCGCGGGCCACCGTTGCAGTCTCGGGCCGCGCTCCGTGCTGCAGCAACGGTATCTGCTCGAACTGCCCAATCGGCGCCAAATTCCAGGTGGACCTCCACATGACCGACCTCTACGCCGATCCTCGCGTCACTCTGCGTCTCGAGGCGTGCGTCGATCGGCTCGACATCGAGGCAGGTCGAGTTCGCGAAGTGCACTACACCGAGAACGGGGTTGCGCGCGTAGTCGGCTGCGACCTTGCAGTCGTTGGCGCGCATGCGATTTGCTCTCCCCACATTCTTCTCAGATCTGGCCTCAATGATCGCGCGCTTGGCCGCTATCTCCACGAGCAGTTCTCGATACCGGTTCAGCTCAACCTAGACGGCTTGGACAGCCTTGACGGGAGCCAGCAAGTGACTGGCCTCGGAGTGATGTTCCACGACAACGTAGACAGGTCTAGGCGGGCTGCCTGCAATGTCGAGAGCTGGAATGTCCCCTGGCTTCGGGCAGAACGCGGGCGCTGGAGGCAACGCGCATTGATCAAGTTCGTATTCGAGGACCTTCCGAGTTACGACAACTATGTCGGTGTGTCCGATGAGGATGAAACCAAGCCTGAGCTCTTCTATCCCGCGCGCTCAGACTATGCGCAGGCGAGCATCGATGCGGTTCCCGAGCTGGTCGAAGAGCTGATCGTCGGACTTCCCGTCGAGGACTACACGGTCATTTCGCACGCTGACCTAGGCAGCAGCGCACACATCCAGGGCACGACGCGAATGGGCAAGGACCCTGAAACGAGCGTCGTGGACGGCGGCCTAGTCCACCATCACCTTCGGAATCTTGTCGTCCTCGGCAGCGGCGCATTTCCGAGCTGCCCCGCGGCCAACCCCACGCTCATTATCTCCGCGCTGTCCGTCCGCGCGGCAAGAAAGCTGATGACCTCGTGACCAAGCTTTCACGCCGCTCGTTCCTCACACGCGCCACGGCAGTGTTGTTTGTGCTGGTCGCTGCGCCTTACGCCTTCTACCATATCAAGTACGGCAAGGCGGCCAACGTGGTGATAGCCATTCTCAAGCGTCGTGTTGGCTATCTCAAGACGGAACCGGGCAGCTTCGACCGCTTCGCCGAGGACTACGTCCACTACAAACGGGCTCACGCGAGGCAGCTCTCCAAGCTGTCAGTCGCGGCCTTTCCCCTGACCTACGTCACGCTCTACCGCTTGCTGCCTATGGGTCACCCGCTGCGGCGTCTAGAAGACAATGTGGTGACGAAGTACCTCTTGTCGACGGACTTCTTCTTTCACGACGCAGACGAGTCAAGGGAGGTGAAGTATCTTTCCTTCTATGAGCCGAGTGTGACTCCTTGCCGTAACCCCTTTGCGAGTCTTCGGAAACCCCGATGAAACGTGCCGATCAGCTTCCAGGGTCGTGCACGGCGTTTCTGTTCTCGTCGCTGATCATCGGCACGATTGCTCGCGCCGTTCCGCTTTTCGACCTTCATGGGAGGGCGTTGACGCAATTCCCCAGCGAGGACGGATACCTCATGCTCACAATCGCGAGGAACCTCGCGCTCGGAAAAGGTCTGTCGATCGAGGACGGCACGACCCTCACCAATGGCACGCAGCCGTTCATGACGGGTCTCTACGGCGCCCTTTTCTGGTTGGTGGACGGCGACAAGACGCTCGGCGTGGTGCTGGTTCAGCTAGCGGGTCTCGCCATTGCCATGTTGGGCGCCCTGCTGGTCTACCGGGTGGCCTCGATTCTGTTCGAGAAGCACCCGCACGGTTCTGCGCTCGCTGCTGTCGCATCGGGCGCTTGGTACGTGTCCGCCCTGAGCGCTCGCTTCACACAGAACTGCCTCGAGACGGGTGCAGCAGCGTTGCTGCCGATGATCGTAGGGCTTTACCTGCTACGAAATCGGCTGAGCTTCGACGAGCCATGGCCTATTCGTCGGTGCTTGACCCTTGGGGGCCTTCTTGGTCTCGCTTTCTGGGTCCGAAATGACGCCGTGCTGCTTAGCGTAGCGGTGTGCTCGATGCTCGTAGCCACAGCACTGATCCCGAGTCCAGGCGCCCTGCCAACGCGGCTGTTCGAAGCAAGCATCATCGGTACCACGGCGCTCATAATCGTGTCGCCGTGGCTGATCTACAACTACGAGCTCTTCGGTAGCATCGTTCCAGTCAGCGGGATTTCACAACGCGCGGACGCTATAGCAGAGAACCTCGCTCGGGTGCCCGCCGTCCTAACGGAGCAGATAGCAATCGTCGGGCTGATCCCGGGGCACTGGGAGAGGAAACCTTTTGTTTACGTTCTCTGCGCGGCCATCGTCATCGTGTGGTCCACGCTTGTCTATCGGGAGACTCGGACGCTTGGCCGTCCGCAACGCCACTTGATGGCTGTCTTGGCTGCATGGGCGGCTTTACTCGTCGCATTCTACGGACTTGTCTACGGCGCCGGCCACTTCATGGCTCGGTATCTGTTTCCGCTCAGCCCGTGGGTGGCGATCTTGTCCGTTTGGGTGGCGTACGGCATCTGGGTACGCGCCGGCAGCCCCATGCGTCGTGTGGCCCAGGGTGTGGCTTTGTCCGGTCTTCTCCTCCTCGGAATCGGCCTCGATGTACGCCTGTATCGCAACGGCACGAACAACGGACACTTCCAGGTGATCCAATGGGTCGAACGACACGTGCCTGACGAGACTTGGGTCGCTGCGATTCAAACCGGCACGCTCGGCTTCTTCCACGATCGCACTTACAATCTCGACGGTAAGGTAAGTCCCCCGGCGTTGGCCGCTCGGTTGGAAGGCAGGACGTTCGAGTACGTGCTCGCGCGGCCAATTCAGTATCTCGTCGATTGGGTCGGCATCGCCACGTGGTTGGATGACCCAAGGCTGAGTCGAAGCTTCGAGTTAGTACTCGTCGACGAGTCGAAAAACCTCGCCGTTGCCCGTCGGCTCGATTCCGATGAAGTGGTGGCTCCCTCGGAAGCCTCGAAGTCCGACTAACGCCCGAAAATCACCTATGCTGGCGGTGACCCGCAATGGTCTACACAGACGGCAACGCACTTAGTGTCCTGGCTTTTTTTCTTTGGGTTCCCATCGCTCTCTGGGGTGCGAGCCGGTGGCCACCTGCGAAGACCGCTTCCCTCCTTTTGCTCTTGCCACTGATGTTTCTGCCGGAACGCGTTCAGTTCAGCATCCCCGGTCTTCCGCCCTTCACCAAGGACGAAATCGCCTTGCTCTGCCTTCTCATCGGAGCCTTCCTGTATCACCGCAATCGACTCCGGGCGATACCGTTGAGTCGCGGGGTCAAGCTTGCGATCGTGTTGCTTCTGCTCGGCAAGGTAGTGACCGTGTTTTTGAACATGGATGGTGTCGCGCAGGGGGCCAAGTATCTACAGCCACACAGTGCGTACGACGCGGTGCGATCGAGCATCAGTGCGGTCTTCGTGTACATCCTGCCCGTGATACTTGGCGCGGCCATGTTCCGGAGCTCAAAGGATCTTCGCGTGCTTTTCCAGACGATCGTCGGGGCTACGCTAATCTATGGCATCCTGCAGCTGATCGAGATCCGGCTGAGCCCGCAGCTCAACAACTGGGTGTATGGATTCTTCCCTCACAGCTTCATGCAGATGAAGCGTCAAGGCGGTTTTCGTTCGATCGTATTCATGTCGCACGGTCTAACGGTTGCCATGTTCACGATGACGGGCCTCCTCGCTGCCGCAACACTGTACAAAGCCAAGGTAAGAGTTCGCGGTATCAATGCGGTTTGGGCCATCGCGTTCCTTGCGGTTGTTGCAGTGCTCCAGAAGAGCCTGGGAGCGTCTCTCTACGCACTCGTAGCGGTGCTTCTCATCATCCTCTCGAAGCCAAGGACCCAGTTCCGGATCGCGGTTGTCCTTGCAGGGATCGTCTTGGTGTATCCGGCACTTCGCGGCGCCGACCTCGTTCCGGTCGACGGCATTATCGAGACGATGACCGACAAATTTGGAGAGGAGCGAGCGAACTCCCTTGCTTTCCGATTCGAGAGCGAGGAAGGGATTCTGCAACGCGCTCTCGAACGACCTTGGTTCGGGTGGGGCACCTACGGTCGCTCGTTCACCTATCATCCCAGGTCGGGAAAGCAATTGACGATTCCGGACGGTGACTGGGCCAACACCATCGGCATGTATGGCTTCGTTGGCTTCTTCGGAAAGTACCTGCTCTTGATCTTTCCGCTCTTTGCCTTTTGGCCCAAGTTCAAATACTTGCGGCGTCCCACGGACCGATTGTTCATCTCCGCCTTGGCGCTTGCCTTGGGTTTCTCGCTCTTCGACATGATTCCAAATTCCAGCTCGCATTACATGCCGTTCGTCTTTGCCGGTGCGCTAATGGGGAGCACGATGGGCACACTGACGGCGCAGACCAACGCAAAACGCCAACGCAATGCTGCCGCACAGGAGGCTTCGAATGTCACCGGCTGAACCGTCGCGGCTTCTGGCAACAGCGGGGCAATTTGAGGCTGATCTCTGCGTAGTCATCGTCAACTACCGCACTCCAAGCATGGTGATTGACTGCCTTGAGACAGTGGTGCCGCAAGCCCGAAAGCTCTCTGGGTGGATCGTGGTCGTCGACAACGCGTCTCTCGATGATTCCGTGCCTCGCCTCGAGACTTGGATTACGGAAGCCGGAGCCAACGAGCTGATCGATGTCGTCGTTTCGCAAGAGAACGTAGGTTTTGCTGCGGGCAACAACATCGGGATCGAACGCTGCGCGGCAAAGTACTATTTGTTGCTGAACAGCGATACGCTGGTCGAGGAGGGCGCACTCGAACGGCTCGTGAGGGGCATGCAACAGCAAGGGACCGTAGGTCTGCTGAGCCCGCGTCTCGAATGGCACCGTTTAGAAAAGGAAGTGGTGGATGACGAGCACTTCATTGGGTGATCTCGATCCGCTAGTCGAGGAAGCTATGGCGGAATGGCAAATTCCAGGCCTCGCCATTGCTGTTGTTCTTGAGGACGAGCCAGTGTTTCTCAAGGCCTATGGACAGCGCGATGTCGAGGCAGATCTGCTGGTTACCACCGACACCCAGTTCGCCCTTTGCTCGATTACGACATCATTCACCGCCGCGGGCCTCGGCATACTGGTGGACGAAGGTCGGCTGGACTGGACAAAGCCAGTGCGCGAGTACCTCCCAGGATTTCGTCTGTACGATCCCATTGCCACAGACCGCGTGACTGTGGTGGACCTGCTTTGCCACAATAGCGGCCTTCCGCGGCATGACTGGGTGTGGATGCCTAGTGACCGATCACGCACAGAGATGCTCGCCGCACTGCGGTACCTGGAGCCAAGCCAGGACATCCGTAGCCAGTTTCAATATCAGAATGCCGGCTACGTAGTGGCCGGTGCCGTTGCGGAGCAGATCACCGGCCAGTCTTGGGAGGAATTCACGAGCGACCGGCTCATGAAGCCTCTCGGAATGAAGCACTATGGCTATTCGATCGAGGAACTGGAGCGAGCTGAGGACGCTGCGCGGCCCTATGTTCTAGCGGACGCGGAAGCCGGCTCGTATGTTCGACGTCGCGCTCCCTATTGGCCGATTAGTGCCACGCCTGCGGGCGGTATCAACGTCG
>PVMS01081511.1_pt1 | contig 16548 bp, 14 predicted proteins | sample 1853461 | NCBI WGS metagenome assembly PVMS01 (sample SAMN08582032, study PRJNA380276) | Marine sediment metagenome, whole genome shotgun sequencing project. | isolation source: ocean sediment barecode stripped | collected 2017 | reverse complement strand
CTGTGTTTGTGTGGTGCGGAATATAATAATAATTCATCCTCCTGCTGCGTCACATCACGCCTCGTGCCTCCCCTGCGAGGCGTGTTTCTATGGCGCATGTAAATACCAACCAGTATTTTAATTGCCGGACGTTCGAATCGTGTTGATGTTGTTTACTGCCTGTAACGATTTGCTGGTGTGCGCATTTGAAAAATAATTGGTGCCCCGGAGACGATTCGAACGTCCGACCTAGCGCTTAGGAGGCGCTCGCTCTATCCAACTGAGCTACCGGGGCAGAAATCTGTAAGTTGGTGGAGCCGGGGAGGATCGAACTCCCGACCTCGTCATTGCGAACGACGCGCTCTCCCATCTGAGCTACGGCCCCGGGGGGGGGATTCCGTTTGGAAATTCACCAAGACAGAATCTGCAGGCTGGAATTCTAACACTATGGCCTGAAGGTGTTCCAATACAGACAGATGGGTTGTATGTGCCGCTGTGCGATGTGCGTATCTGTGCCGGTCTTGAAATGTTGTGCGAAGTGTTCCTTTAACTGCTGCCGGCAAGCGCTATTTCCATGTCAATAAACTTGTCTGCAATTTGCAGGGGGTCGACGAAATAATCGTCTTCATTGAGTTGTGCTCGTATTGAATCGATCCGGTTAAGGTCATATTCAGGTGTGGTACTTGTTTGATTTAGCATGTGTGAACAGGCCTTTTTGGTTAGTATTCTGCATTAATATATGAGTGTACATTCTGCAACTGTGTATCCCTGACACACTCAGGTTATCGTCCACCGAATCAAGGAGTTTAGACGGAATTTGAGGTTCCGCGCACGGATCGACAATATATTGACACGCAATATGCGGGACATTGTTGTGATGGGAGCCCTGTTCGTACTGTTTTATCGCGGGTCCCCGATGCGCAACCCCGTGCGTGGACAGGTGCGCCAGTGTCATCCGGTTTGTCTTGCAGGCCTGAAATTTATTTCTGGATAAAACTTCTATAAAACAGTAGCATGTCGTTATTCACAAGGTGTTGTCAAGCATCAGTCGGCGAGGGCTTGCCGCGTCAATTGCTTTACTTTGACATCGGCCCTGCCGGGTGGTTAACTTCCGCTAGTATCGTAGGGGATAAAAAAACTTTAATAATTGTCGGGTTTTTATGATAATCACGCGCACCAGCTCCAATCTATTTTAGGGAATCCCATGCCGATTGAACCCAAGGTCTTGATTATTGTAGCAGATCCAGAACTGGGTCTGGAAATGCAGGCCATTCTCAAGTTTATAAACTACCATCCTGTTCTCGTGAGTGACTGCACTGCCTGGAAAGAACAGGCTGAAGATGCAAACAATATTCAAGCCGTGCTGGTTGGCAGCTGCCCCTCGGAAAACATGCTTGGCTCGCTACTGGCGGAGATACACAGCTTTGATGAGAATTTGCCTATTTATTTACTCGCTGAAAAAGGCAAGGAACCAACCGTCACCATAGAAGCCGGCTCATGCATACTCGGCCGTATTGAAGTGCCCTCGCAATATGCGCAGTTGACCAGTGCCTTGCACCAGGCAGAGGTCTATGCAGCATCACACCGTTCGCCCGGCGTGTCGGAGCGCCCGGTAGAGCTGTTCCGCAGCATGGTCGGGAGTAGCCGCCCCATCCAGAATGTCAGGAAGATGATTGAACAGGTGGCGGGTAGTGAAGCCAATGTTCTGATCCTGGGTGAGTCCGGCACCGGCAAGGAAGTCGTGGCCCGCAATCTCCATTACCATTCTGCCAGACGCGAAGGGCCTTTTGTGCCGGTTAACTGCGGTGCAATTCCGGGCGATCTTCTGGAGTCAGAGCTGTTCGGTCACCAGAAGGGTGCGTTTACCGGTGCGATCAACGATCGTGAAGGCCGCTTTGAAATGGCCGAGGGAGGCACGCTGTTTCTGGATGAAATAGGGGACATGAGCCTGCAGATGCAGGTCAAGATATTACGTGTTCTACAGGAGCGTACCTTTGAGCGCGTAGGGTCAAACAAGACAATTACCTCCGATGTCCGGATACTGGCCGCAACCCACAGGAACCTGGAGGCGGCAATCGAGGCAGGGGAATTCCGTGAGGATCTGTTTTACCGCCTGAATGTATTTCCGATTGAAATGCCGCCATTACGTGATCGGGCTGAAGATATCCCGTTACTGGTGAATGAGCTGGTACGCCGGATTGAACATGAGAAACGTGGTTCAGTGCGGTTGTCACCGGGTGCGATCTATGCCCTGTGTCAGTATGGCTGGCCCGGGAACGTCAGGGAACTGGCGAATTTGATCGAGCGGCTGGCAATCCTTCACCCCTACGGTGTTGTCGAAGCTGCGGATCTCCCCGAGAAGTTCCAGAGCGGGGATGGTGAAGTCTCCGAGCAACTGATGGATGCCCTGGTCGGTTCCCCGGTGACATCTGATGACCTGGATCCCCGCTTGCCACGCGACGGGCTGAATTTAAAAGAGCATCTTGGATATATGGAAATAAGCTATATTAAACAGGCGCTGACTGATTCCGGAGGGGTTGTCGCACATGCGGCAAAACGTCTGGGCATGCGCCGGACGACGCTGGTAGAGAAACTCAGGAAATACGGGCTGCAAAGACAGGCCTGAGGACTGCGCCGCCGTCAGGCCGGAATTACTCGTCGTACTGCAGGGATCCGGGTTATACTTGCCGGAAGTACCTGTCATATTCAGCATCTGTTTGCCGTAACTGTGGCAGGCATTACAAAACAAAGAATACCCAATAAAAAGATCGGATGGGGGGAGCTATTTTTACCAACCGAATTTGATTACATCCATTTGCCGGTGTCGTTGACACTGCGGGCATAATGGATGCAGGTGTTCGTCTGTACCTAGTCAGGGGTGACAGAATTTATGATGTTTTATCACCCGAACAGAAAAAATATAAACGCATAACAATATGACTGACGAAAAGAAAGATCGAAGGCATCATGCAAGAGAACATCTTGCCGATGGCTCGAGTCAACGTCCTCTGCCTGATTCCCGGGTAAAAGAGTACAGCTACGTGCTGCGCGTTCTGCCTGAAGATCTGGTCGTACTTGATAAATACCGTGAGGCACTGGTTGCCGGTACAGCCGGGTTTGCAGAAAGCTACTACAATTACCTGTTTGACAACCCTGATATTGCTGATGTGCTGTACAGCTATGAACGTGGCGGTGGCGACGTCGGGTCCCTGGTACGTGCAGAACTGGCAAATATGCTTGGCAGTATTATCGCAGCACCTGATCCCGGTCGGGAAGCAGGGCTGGTAACGGCGGGCAGTGCATTGCGGGAGTATGGATTCAGGCCGGTCTGGGTGATTGCATCCTACAACCTGCTGATTGACTACATTAATGAAATCCTGCCCGTTCTGGATATTCCCGAGACAGACAGGCATACCCTCAGGTCTGTCATTATCAGGTTGTTGATGCGGGATATGGGCCTGACCATCGAGGGCTTCTGGCATGCGGCTCACGAAAGTATCCACGCGAAAATGCTTGGCTTCGAGAAGGAACTGGGTACAGTTGAAGACCTTTTGTCCGGCATCCCCCACTATGTGTGGAGTGTCGATATAAAGTCCAACAGGGTTATCTATGCAAATGCTCCCCTGCATTCCCTGTATACAGAGGAACTGGAAGCCCCGGTTCCCTGCCTGCCTGATACCAGCGAAGAAGATCAGCAGCAATTACTGACCGCCTGGCAAACAGCAGTTACCGGTACCCGCGCCTATGCAGATGTTCGTATGTCACTGGCCGGTGGTGAGCAACACTGGTACAGGGTATCCATGTTTCCATCACTGGGCAATTCAAGACGCCAGCCAGTACGGGTGAACTGCATCCTGGAGGACATCAACCACCTGATCAGTGAACGCAAGCTGCTTGAACGACTGGCAACGACAGACAAGCTGACGCAATTGCCAAATCGTGCACTCTGGACCGATCACCTGAATATGGCGCTGGCTGCATCACGACGTGTCCCCGGGTCCCGGGTAATCGTTATCTCGCTTGATATCAACCAGTTCAAAATGTACAACGACACGCTTGGCCGTGATGTCGGTGATATTCTGTTACGCGATGTAGCAGACCGGCTGAATTCCATTGTCCGTGAGTCCGACTCACTGGCGCGACTTGGCGGTGATCAGTTCGGCATCCTGATGCAGCCTGTTAACATCGCCCGGACGGCAACTGAAAGGGTTATTACACAGATACTGGATTCATTTGACATGCCATTCTCGTCCCGGGGCAAGCAATTGTGCCTCAGCCTGACGATGGGAATTGCCTGTTTCCCTGAAGACGGTACCAATGAAGAAACGCTGCTGACCAATGCTGAAAGCGCCATGCATCGAGCCAAGCGTAACGGTTTGCCCTACCAGTATTTTGATCCGCTGAATGATGTCAGCCCGGCAGACCAGCTGCGTTATTCCGGGCAGATACGTACCGCGCTCGACAACAATGAATTCATGCTGCATTACCAGCCACAGGTGGATATACAGACTTCACGAATTACGGGAGTCGAGGCGCTGCTTCGCTGGGAACACCCTGTTGAAGGGACGGTTATGCCACAGCGTATTATTCCGATTGCCGAGCAACTCGGGATGATTACTCCCATTACCAACTGGGTACTGGTTACTGCATTGAAACAATGCAAGCAATGGTCCTTTGACGGCATGCATATTCCGGTTGCAGTCAATGTTTCAGCCCGTTCATTCCAGAATCCCCGGCTACTGGAAAAAATCCAGTGGGCGTTAACGGAGGCTGGTGTGGACGGTGAGTGTCTGGAGATAGAGATTACCGAGGCGACCCTGATGCAGGATCTTGACCGTGCCACAGACGTATTGAATCGTCTCAGTGAAACCGGTGTCACCATAGCCATCGATGACTTCGGAACCGGATATTCCTCGCTTTCCTATCTGAAACGGCTGCCTATCCATACACTCAAGATTGATCAGTCGTTTATTATCGATGTGGCCTTTGACCAGCAGGATGTTGCGATCGTCCGCTCAATAATCGATCTGGGTCATAACCTTGGTTACAAGGTCGTGGCAGAGGGCGTTGAGAGTGGCATGGCCTGGGATATCCTGAATAATCTGGGTTGTGATACAGCCCAGGGTTTTCATATCAGCAAACCGCTTGCCGACCAGCAAATCTCCAGCTGGCTGGCTGAAAGCGGACGCAGGGCCTGAACAACAGCCGGCGTTTCCCCGGGTTGGTTCCATCCGGGTGTGTTTGAATTTTCCTTGCTGCGCACCTTGATTACCCGGGTGTCGTGGTCTCCTGGTATGTTCTGTTTATAGTCATTTCTCCGGCGTATTACTCCATTGGTCAAAAGTGTGACGGAGTTACCTTGCCCGTAATACCTTAATCAAGATGAATAAATAACCATAATAAACAAAAAGTTAGTAAATATTTTCCACGACTTCCCGTTTGTTTTACAAGTTGGTACGCATGTTGCTTCCTCTGCTGCAGGGAACAACATCAACACAGTGACGGGAACGGGACCAATGATTTCTGCATTTAAAAAACAACAGCACACAGGCAGCCAGTTACATGCAGCCCTCTGATATCAAGCTGAACCCTTCAGGAAAGGCATCGACCGGTGGTTTGAAGCCTCCCCCCGTGCAGGTGATCGCGATTGCCGGCGGGAAAGGCGGAACCGGTAAAACAAATATTGCTATCAATCTTGCACAGGTACTTGCCAATGAAGGCAAACGCACATTGTTGCTGGATGCCGACCTTGGTATGGCAAATGTTGATGTCCTGCTTGGACTTGAGCCCGAACACACCCTGTATGACGTGATGTGCGGCAAGTGTCGGCTGGAAGATATCCAGATGACAGGCGGACACAACCTCATGATTATTCCAGCAGCTTCCGGAATCAGGCAGCTCGCCGACATGGGCCGGCAGGAATGTGCCGGACTGGTACGGGCATTCAGTGATCTTAAAGACCCGATTGATACGCTTATTGTTGATACGGCAACCGGTATTTCGGAAAGTGCCGCCAGTTTTTGCCAGGCAGCAAATGAAATTCTGATGGTTGTCTGCAATGACCCGGCTTCCATAAGAGACAGTGTCTCGCAGCTCAGTCTTTTCCATTCTGAATATGGCATAGCACGCTTCCGTATTCTTGCCAATATGGTGGACTCGGCGAGTGAGGCAAACACACTGTTTCAGAATGTAATGGCGTGTTTTACAAACAATCACGGTCTGCAGCTTTCCTGTGCGGGTTATATCCCGGCTGACGAGAATATGCGCAAGGCGATACTTCGTCATCAGTCAGTCGTAAATGCTTTCCCTCGCAGTTCCTCTGCGATGGCCCTGAAAAAACTTGCCCGACGCATCATGGACTGGCCCCGGCCGGTACGGGCGGGCGGGCATGTTGAATTCTTTGTTGAACGGTTGATTGATAACGAAAACATGGAGATGGAGGTGATGTCATGAAAAATACTGCAGCCAAGGTAGCCGTAGATTACAAGACAAGCAACGAACTGGTCGTGTTGCACGAACCACTGGTCAAGCGCATCGCGTACCATCTGATGAGCCGCCTGCCAGCCAGTGTTCAGGCAGATGACCTGATACAGGCCGGGATGATCGGTCTCATTGAGGCATCAAGAAAGTTTGATCCTGAACAGGGTGCAAGCTTTGAGACCTATGCGGGTATACGTATCCGCGGTTCCATGCTCGATGAAATTCGCCGTACTGACTGGACGCCTCGCTCTGTACACAGAAAGGCGCGTGAAGTCGCCGAGGCTGTCAGAAAGATCGAAAATGAAAAAGGACGTGATGCGCGTGGTGTCGAGGTAGCCGCAGCCATGGGGCTCGGTCTGGACGAATATCACAAGATTTTGCAGGATGCGACGGGCTGCCGGATATTCAGTTTTGAGGATCCGGGTACACTCGGTGAGGAGGGTTTTTCACAGCAGACCCGCCAGCCGAACCAGCCGCTGGAGAATCTGCAACACAGTGACTTCAAGAGTGGTCTTGCGAATGCCATCAAGGGTTTGCCTGAGCGTGAACGCCTGGTCATGGCCCTTTACTATGACGAAGAGCTGAACCTGCGTGAAATCGGTGACATCCTGGGTGTCAGCGAATCACGGGTCTGCCAGATACACGGCCAGGCGCTGATTCGTTTACGTGCACGCATGGAAGAATGGCTGACTGACTGAGCCGGACATGGCTGCGTCAGGGCGACAGGTGACAGACCAGGATCAATACCCGTTGCAGTGGTATTCACGACGGGAAGGGGTAATCCGCGGGCCGTTTTCCGCCGAACAGATTACCCGTTATCTTTTGCTTGGCCGTATTCGCCTTGATGACGAACTGGGCACAGACAAAGCAGCATGGTCGCCCGCAAATTCTTTTTCCGACATGTTGCCCCCCGAAGTAACCAACCTGACAAGCTGGGATGATTACCAGAAACTGGTTGAAGCCCGGATGCAGGTAGATGAACGCAAATCCGAGCGGCGTTGCCGGCAATGTCCGAACCGGGACCAGTGTCACCCCGACAGACGTCGTAACAGGGACCGGCGGCGTCAGGATGACAGTGTGCTGATACGACAGTATCTTTATAACCATGGTAACCGGCAGTTGACACGACGGCCCTTGCTGTTGACCCTGCTACTGGCAACCCTGATGTTTGCCTGGCTTTACCCTGTCCAGCATTAGTCTTGCCGCGTTTGAAACGCTAAATCTGCAGGATGTGTTTCGTTTCACTCAGCAGCTCCTACCCGGCGGTAATATTTTCCGCTAAAACCTTTTCTAGCTCCTGTGCAGGTGCGGAGAAGGATTCGGTCGAATAACGCCAGACCTTAATGGTGTCAGACCAGTAATCGCTTGCCAGACCAGCCTTGTTTTTCAGATGCTCAAGGAACAGGCGGGGCTCGGGCAGGGATTCCCAGACCGCAGGCAGGAACGTACCCCTGGAACCCTGTTCCTCTATGACCCAGCCATCAATACCCGCTTGCAGTTGCCCGAGAAGGTCTGCTTCAGACCCGCATTCAACCGGCTGCAGATCGCCAAGCACGGACAGCTGGATTGTCAGCCCGGCAAGTTCCGGTGCGGTCAGGGGGGAGAAGCGGGGATCACGAAATGCGGCAGCAAAGGCATTGTCGGCGATACTGCTCACCAGGCGGGTACGGGGCTCAAGTGAGCCTATACATCCCCGCAACATGATATCCGCCTTCAGGGTAACAAAACTCGCGCGTATTTCGGTCAGTGTCGGGGGGTAGTCGCCGGCATCCGGCTGCAGCGCACGGCCAGTCTGCAAGCCGCACTTGATGGAGGTCAGTGCTACTCCCAGTAAAGCTGCCTGATCAGTCCCCGGATAAGTCATGTTATTCGGACAGGATGTATGCGCCGTAACCGACTACCTGGTCATGAGGTCCGGCAGTATCACCTGAATTGCGCAGATCAATGGTCCTGATACTCAAACCATGCTTGCGGGCGTACAGCAACAGGCCGTTGACCGGGTTGCGGCCGCAGGCATCGTGATAATCGATGTCTTCCAGTGCCAGTGTCTCGATTGCCCTGGACGTTGCCTGGTCCAGTTGTTTGGCGGTTTCATAATCATGGTAGTGACTGAGATCCGAACTGACGATCAGCAGCGTCTCGTTGCCGCCCCAGAGTTTTTCAATGGCTTCGCAGACCTCCCCGGCGGTGGCATCCCCGACAAGGACGGGGACCAGCGTAAAGTCCTGCAATGTTCTTTGCAGAAAGGGCAAGTGTACTTCCAGGCTGTGCTCGGACCGGTGTGCGGTATTGTCAGTGGATACCTGCGGCAGCTGGCGGAGTTGCTGCAGTGCTTCAGTATCCAGGGGGATCTTGCCGAGCGGGGTGCTGAAGGCGGTTGCGTCCGGCACGGCCATCCCCTTGACGAACTGCCGGTGGGCGGGCCCCAGCAGAATAACCCGGCTGACATGGCTGGCATTTCCGCTCAGGCGGGCATAGCCGCTGGCGGCTACCGGTCCGGAATAGATATAGCCGGCATGTGGCAGGATCATTGCTTTCGGAGACTTGTTGCCGGGGGTGACCGCTGCCAGCAGTGTGTCCAGCTGGTTTTGCAACTCGACAGGATCGGCTGGATAAAATGTGCCGGCCACCGCCGGTTCCCGGATATTTTCCACGATGACACCTCGCATATACCTGAAAGATGGGTGCTGCGACCGGCTTTTTCAAGTCATTGCTTGATGCGCTTCGCAAGCTCGGCACATCCTGCTTGGGGGGCGACGCACTTACTGCAGCTGCAGTATCACGCCACCCAGTGGCGGCAGTGTCAGGCGCAGTGAGTGGGGGCGTCCGTTGCAGGGTTCGGGGGCAGAAACAATTTGGCCTTTATTGCCCACATCCGAACCATCGTAGTAGCTGGAATCCGAATTCAGTAACTCCGCGTAACGGCCGCTTTCGGGGACACCCACGCAATAGTCGTGACGGGGAACAGGAACAAAGTTGAGCACAACCACGATGCAACCGTGCTCATCCTTGCGTAAAAAACTCAATACTGAATCATCAGATGCGTTACAGTCAATCCACTCGAATCCCTCGGCACTGAAATCAAAACGGTGTAATTCAGGCTTCTCGCGGTACAGCTGGTTCAGGTCGCTGACGAGATCAAGCATGCCCCGGTGGCAGTCGTGTTCGAGCAGGTTCCACTCGATGCTGGTATTAAAGTTCCATTCCCGGCCCTGGGCGATTTCATTGCCCATAAACAGCAGTTTCTTGCCGGGAAAGGTAAACATGTAGGTATACAGCAGCCGCAGGTTGGCAAAGCGCTGCCAGTCATCTCCGGGCTGCTTGTAAAGCATGGATTGTTTGCCGTGTACGACTTCATCGTGCGAGAAGGGCAGCATGAAATTTTCTGTAAAGGCGTACAACAGTCCAAAAGTCAGGTCGTTATGGTGGTATTTCCGGTGTATCGGGTCGTGCGACATGTAGCGTAACGAGTCATGCATCCAGCCCATATTCCACTTCATGCTGAAACCGAGTCCGTCAGCATCGACAGGGCGGCTGACACCGGGCCAGGCAGTTGATTCTTCGGCAATCATCATGGTGCCCGGAAACTCGGCATGGGTGATGGTGTTCAGTTCCCGCAGAAAGGCCACGGCCTCCAGATTCTCGCGCCCGCCGTACATATTGGGTATCCATTCGTTGTGCGGGCGTGAATAGTCGTGGTAGAGCATGGAGGCGACTGCATCGACGCGCAGGCCGTCAATATGGAATTCTTCCAGCCAATAGATGGCGCTGGAGAGCAAAAAATTCCTGACCTCGTTGCGGCCATAGTTATAGATCAGGGTGCCCCAGTCATGGTGCTCTCCACGCCGTGGATCATGGTGCTCATACAGTGCGGTTCCGTCAAAGGTTGCCAGGCCATGGGCGTCCTTGGGAAAGTGGGCCGGGGCCCAGTCCAGCAGCACACCGATGTGGTGCTGGTGGCAGTGGTCGACGAAGAACCTGAAATCGTCCGGGTCACCAAAACGGCTGGTCGGGGCAAAGTAACCGGTCGTTTGATAGCCCCAGGAGGCATCCAGTGGATGCTCGGTTACCGGCAGCAGTTCGATATGCGTGAAGCCGGTTTTCTTGACATAGTCCACCAGCGCTTGCGCGAGTTGACGGTAATCCAGGAAATTACCCTGCTCGTCACGTTTCCAGGAACCGAGGTGGACCTCATAGATAGAGATGGCGTTTTTCTGCCAGTCGAAATTATGGCGTTGCTCCATCCAGGCCGCATCCTGCCATCCATCTGCCCGGGCCGGCGCGGGTACGCGTGAGGCATTTGCCGGGCGCAGCTCGAAGTGCTGTCCGTAAGGGTCTGTTTTTAAATGTATATCACCCTGGCGCGTACGCAGTTCGTACTTGTAGGGTTGGCCAATGCCGAGCCCGGGAATGAACACTTCCCAGACGCCTGATCCACCCAGTACCCGCATGGGATAACAGCGTCCGTCCCAGTTGTTGAAATCACCCACGATACTGACCCGTTCTGCCGACGGTGCCCAGAGGGCAAAGCGTACGCCGGGGATACCATCGGCCTGGTGCTTGTGCGCACCCAGCACCCGGTAAATATGCCAGTGGCTGCCTTCTGCAAACAGGTGCAGGTCGAAATCGGATATCTGTGGCGGCAAACAGTACGGGTCATAGGCGCCACGCTCTGCACCATGGTTATCGCGCCAGATCAGCCGGTAGCGGTCAGGCACCTGGCCGGCGGGACCATGCCATGCAAACAGGTCAGTATTAGCCATACGTTGCAGTGAGGCGCCGTTTTCCGCAATGCGTACCCAGGCTGCGCCGGGAATAAAGGCACGAACCAGCACTTCGTTTGCATAACTGTGTTTACCCAGCAGGGTATACGGATCGTGGTGACGGGTTTCCAGCAGGCGCTGAATATCGGCGGAAATATCAGTGAACGGTGGCTTGCCTGTTTCAGAATGCAACATTGATCAGAACTTCATGAATACCTGTTGGTGATATCTAAATTTCTCTGTTTGACAACTATACAGTCAAAGGTGATGGCCATACAATACACCCAGCTTTTCAAGCTTGCTGACGGATCAGATTACCCGATTAATTAATGCCAACCAACGACACTCAACGCTATGACCGCCGGCTGACTCGCGGGACCCTGGCACTGATACTGGCCGGTGGTCGCGGTTCACGACTGCGGCAATTGACGCTCTGGCGGGCCAAACCTGCGGTGCCATTTGGCGGAAAATTCCGCATTATCGATTTCCCGCTGTCAAACTGCCTGAACTCGGGCATTCGCATGATCGGTATTTTGACCCAGTACAAGGCACATTCACTGATCCAGCACATTCAGAATGGCTGGAGCTTTCTCCGTGGCGAATTCAAGGAATTCATCGAGTTGTTGCCGGCGCAGCAGCGCATAGAGGATTCCTGGTATTCAGGTACGGCGGATGCCGTGTACCAGAACCTGGATATCATCCGCACGCACAAGCCCGACTACGTACTGATTCTGGCGGGTGACCATGTCTACAAGATGGATTACGGGCCAATGATTGCGCGGCATGTCGAGTCCGGCGCGGATATGACCGTGGGCGGTATCGAGGTGCCGATTGAGGATGCGAAGGCATTCGGGGTGCTGTCTGTCGATGCCGAGAGCCGTGTCACCGAATTCAGGGAAAAACCGGCGGAACCACAGCCCATGCCCGGTGCGCAGGGCCGGGCTCTGGCCTCCATGGGTATCTATGTCTTTAATACCGGTTTCCTTTACGAACAACTTATCAAGGATGCGGATTCGGACTACTCAACCCATGACTTTGGCCATGACATCATCCCGGGCCTGATTAAAAAATACCGGGTCTTCTGCTACCCGTTCAGGGATTCACTCCTTCAACAGAGTGCCTACTGGCGTGATGTGGGGACCATAGACTCGTTCTGGCAAGCCAACCTGGAGCTGATCGGGGTGGTTCCGGAGCTGAATCTTTATGATGAACAGTGGCCGATATGGACCTACCAGGAACAGTTGCCACCCGCCAAGTTTGTCTTTGATGATGATGACCGGCGTGGCATGGCACTGGACTCGATGGTCTCGGGCGGTTGTCTCATCTCCGGGGCCACGGTGCGGCATTCCCTGCTGTTTTCCAATGTCCGGGTCAACTCCTATGCGGTACTGCAGGATGTGGTGATCTTGCCCAATGTAGAGATTGGCCGAAATTGCCGGATTACCAAAGCGGTTATCGATAAATGGTGCAAGCTCCCGGACGGCACGGTGATTGGCGAGGATCCGGAGCAGGATGCGCAACGTTTTTATGTCAGTCCTGGTGGCGTGGTACTGGTAACCCCGGAAATGCTTGACCAGGAATTCCATCATGTCCGCTGACTCCCCGCTTAATATCGTCATCTGCTGGCACATGCACCAGCCACAGTACTGCGACATGGTCAGCGGGACCTACCAGTTGCCCTGGACCTACCTGCATGCCACCAAGGACTATATTGACATGGCCGCGCATCTTGAGGCGGTGCCGGAAGCAAAGGCAGTCGTCAATTTTGCACCTATTTTACTCGAGCAGTTATCGGACTATGCAGGCCAGGTGCACCGCTTCCTGTCCGAGCACAAGGGGATTCGTGATCCGTTACTGGCGGCACTGGCATGCCCGGTACTGCCCAGCAACAAGGAGCAGCGCATGGAACTGGTGAGTGCCTGCCTGCGGGCCAATGAACTGCGCTCGATAAAACGTTTTGAGCACTACCAGAAGCTTGCCGAGATGGCCGGGTGGTTTCATGAACACCCTTCCGGCATGTTGTATGTCAGTGACCAGTTTATAACGGACCTGCTGGTCTGGTATCACCTCGCCTGGATGGGGGAGACGGTACGGCGCAGCAATCTGCTGGTAATGCAGTTGATGGAAAAAGGGTCGGGTTTCACCCTGCACGACCGCCGGCAGTTGCTGAAGCTGATCGGTGAGCTGTTGTCCAGTGTCATCGACCGCTACCGCAAACTGGCGGAACGTGGCCAGATTGAACTGTCCATGTCGCCTTATGCACACCCGATCCTGCCGTTGCTGCTGGATGTTGAAACGGCGCGCGATGCCATGCCGGAGATCACCATGCCACAACTGCAGACTTATCCCGGTGGCGAGGAACGTGTTGACTGGCACATCAAGGAAGGTATCAACACGTTCGTGCAGTATTTCGGGACACGCCCGGTTGGTTGCTGGCCATCGGAAGGCGGGGTCAGTACCGCCGCGTTAAAGAAACTGGAAGCACACGGGTTTGCCTGGGCGGCCAGTGGTGAATCGGTGTACCGTCACAGCCAGGCCAACGAGGAAAATGCCGCACTTGCCGGGTGCAGCCTGTATCAGGGATTCAGGACAGACGGCGGGCAGCTGGCATGCTTCTTCAGGGATGACGGCTTGTCCGATCTTATCGGCTTTACCTACTCCGACTGGCATGCCGATGATGCCGTCGCCAACCTGATCGAACACCTGGAAAATATTGCTGCCAGTACCCGCGGGCAGGACAAACCGCTGGTGTCCATTATCCTGGATGGCGAGAACGCCTGGGAGCATTTCCCGGAGAATGCCTACTATTTCCTGAATACGCTGTACCAGCGCCTGTCAGAGCATACGGACCTTAACATGACGACCTACTCGGAGTATCTGGCCTCTGCCCCCGAGTTGCCGGATATTAAAAGGCTCGTCAGTGGCAGCTGGGTCTACGGGACATTCTCAACCTGGATTGGTGACCGGGACAAGAACCGCGGCTGGGACATGCTGGGGGATGCAAAAAAGGCATTTGACCTGACGGTGGCGGAAGACACTCTCAGTGGTGAGCAGATGCTGGCTGCCCAGCACCAGTTATCCATCTGTGAAGGCTCTGACTGGTTCTGGTGGTTCGGTGATTATAATTCTGCCGATACAGTGAGTGATTTTGAACGCCTGTACCGTGTACACCTGTCCAATCTTTACACCATGCTGGGGAAGGAGCCACCCGAATACCTGTCCACGGTCTTTGCCCACGGTGGCGGCAGTCCGGCACAGAGTGGTGTCATGCGAAAAGGCCAGTACGCGGGATAATTACCTGACGTAGTGAAAAACCCCCTGACACAGCGTCGTGCAGGTGTATTGCTGCACCCGACATCATTGCCCGGCAAGCGTGACCAGGGTGACCTTGGGCAGGACGCCCGTCGTTTCATTGACTTCCTGCAGGCTGCCGGGATGACGGTCTGGCAAATGTTGCCACTGGGTCCGACGCATGCCGACCGGTCTCCCTACCAGTGCCTGTCAGTACATGCCGGCAATCGGGCGCTCATCAGTCTCGATGACCTGCTTGCAAAAGGCTGGCTGGATGCCGCGGCGGCCGGCGACCGGCTGTTCGACGAGCGTCTGAAACAGGCACGCGCGGGTTTTGAGCGCTCGGCTATCCAGGCAGATAAAACGGCGTATGCAGAATTCAGGACGACGCAGGCCTGCTGGCTGGAGGACTATGCGCTTTACCAGGCGATTCGCGAGACACAGAATGCACTTTCCTGGTACCGGTGGCCGGCATCCCTGCGTGACCGGGACCCGGCTGCACTGGAGCGTTTCCGTGCTGAACAGGCCGGGTTAATCGAGCAAGTCTGTTTTGAGCAATTCCTGTTCTTCATGCAGTGGTCAGCGTTGCGGGACTATGCACACCGGCACGGTGTGCTCCTGTTTGGTGATGTGCCCATTTATGTGGCGCATGACAGCGCGGATGTATGGGCGAACAGGGAGCTGTTTACCCTTGACGATGCGGGGAAGCTCGAGGTCGTGGCGGGTGTGCCACCGGATTATTTTCCGAGACCGGGCAGCTCTGGGGTAACCCGCTGTATCGCTGGGACAGGATCAGTAAACTGGATTACCGCTGGTGGCTGGATCGTTTCAGAACGCAGCTGGCATTATTTGACCTTCTTCGTCTTGATCATTTTCGGGGCTTTGAAAAGTACTGGGAAATACCGGCCACAGCCGGGACGGCAGTGGATGGACGCTGGGTTGAAGGGCCCGGAGAGGCATTGTTTGCACGGTTGCAGCAGGATTTCGGTGAACTGCCACTGGTGGCGGAAGATCTTGGCATTATCACGCCGGAGGTCGATGCCTTGCGGCTGGGACTGGCTTTTCCGGGGATGAAGATTCTCCAGTTTGCCTTTGACGGCGGGGATGACAATCCCTACCTGCCGCAGAACCACGAGCTCTTGTCGGTAGTTTATACGGGCACCCATGACAATGACACCACCCTGGGCTGGTACCGGCAGCTTGATGATGCAGGCCGCGAGAAGGTACAGGAATACATGCCTGCAGACACGACCGCGATGCCCCTGGCCATGATCAAAACGGCGCTGGAATCGACCTCGTGCCTGGCCATAATCCCCATGCAGGACCTGCTTGGACTGGGCAGCAATGCGCGGATGAACACCCCCGGCACCTCCACGGATAACTGGTCCTGGCGCTTCACGTGGGAACAGGTCTCGCCGGAACTGGCTCAGCAGCTACACGCACTCTGCGTGCAGGCAGAGCGGGTGACAGATACCTGATTGACTGCATGCAGGTCAAGTGCGTTCGTGTGTCGGGACAACAAGCACCGGACATTCAGACCTGTGAATGACTCCTTCACTGACGCTGCCCACAAGAACCTGGTACATCGTGCCTCGTCCATGAGAACCCACAACAATTATATCCGCATCAAGTTTCGAGGCTTCCTTTAGCATTGTTTCTGCCGCTTCGCCTTCCACAAGAAGGGCTGTTGTATCCACACCTGCCTTGCGCAATCGCTCTGCAATCTCCTGAATCTGGCGATGCTCGATGTGGAATCTTTCTGCAAGGGAATCCCGGAACGATTGCGGGTCTGTTTCAAACCCTTCGGAAACCGGCTCATGCCCTCCGATAAAAAAATCTGCCGGCTCAGGCTTTACGATATGTATAACCCACACCTCTGCTGAAAGTGCCTTGGCTATTTCCTCGGTCTTTTTCACAATCTTTTCTGTGGCTTCAGAAAGGTCAACTCCCACCAGCAGCTTCATATCGTCTCTCCAACAGTTACGCACCCAATATAGCAGGAAAGGGTGTCAGAGCACATTTTCTCCCGATGCGG
>PVMS01078769.1_pt1 | contig 16557 bp, 13 predicted proteins | sample 1853461 | NCBI WGS metagenome assembly PVMS01 (sample SAMN08582032, study PRJNA380276) | Marine sediment metagenome, whole genome shotgun sequencing project. | isolation source: ocean sediment barecode stripped | collected 2017 | reverse complement strand
TACTTTATATAATAGTTCTCTCTCATTGCTGAAATCACTTTCTCTCTTTTTTGAATCTATGACAGCTGGAAGATTGCTTCCCACATCTTGCAAATAGCTTCTAAGCGTTTGTTGTGTAATAGTTCGTTCTTTTTCTAATACTGAAATTTGTTCGGCTATATTTCGAAGTTGTCTAACATTGCCACCCCAGCTATATTTTAATAATAATTCTTTAGCTTGTTCATCTAAGCGAATGGTCGGCATTTTGTATTTTACTGCAAAATCTGAAGCAAATTTTCGAAATAATAAATGGATGTCCTCCGATCGTTCTCGCAAAGGAGGGAGTAAAATTTCTATGGTACTTAATCGATAATATAAATCTTCTCGGAACTTTCCTTCTTTTATAGCATCTGCCAAATTGGAATTAGTTGCTGCTACAATCCGAACATCGGTTTTTTGGGTTTTGGAGGATCCAACTTTTAAAAATTCACCATTTTCCAAAACACGAAGCAACCGTACTTGTGTAGGTAGAGGTAGTTCTCCTACTTCATCTAGGAATATGGTTCCGCCGTCGGCTACTTCAAAGTAGCCACTTCTGGTACTTGTAGCTCCAGTAAAGGATCCTTTTTCGTGACCAAAAAGTTCACTGTCTATGGTTCCCTCTGGAATAGCCCCACAGTTTACAGCGATATATTTGGCATGCTTTCTATGAGATAAGGAATGAATAATTTTAGGAATACTTTCCTTGCCCACACCACTTTCTCCTGTCACCAACACCGAAATATCTGTAGGCGCCACCTGAATTGCTTTTTCGATAATACGATTAAGCTTTGGGTCGTTACCTATAATTCCGAAACGTTGTTTTGTTGCTTGTACACTTTCCATTTCTATTTCCTGCCTATGCAGTGATCTCTTTTAATTTAATTATTTTCAGAATACCAAACACCTTCTCCAATCAACGTGGCACTGGTACAATCACTAATTTTAACTATCACAAAATCTCCAATTTTATAATTTTCTTTTGGAAATACCGCTACCGTGTTTTGGGAGGTTCGACCAGCCCAATGTTGATCACTTTTTTTTGATTCTTTTTCGATTAGCACTTCCAATGTTTTTCCAACAAAAGATTCGGTCCTGAAAGCGCAATGCTCTCTTTGTAATGATACAATTTCGGCCAAACGTCTTTTCTTTATTTCTTCCGGGACATCATCTTTAATTTTTCGGGCTGCCAGAGTTCCTGGTCTTTCAGAATAGGCAAACATATATCCGTAATCGTATTTCACATAATCCATCAAACTTAAAGTATCTTTGTGGTCCTCTTCTGTTTCGGTGGGGAATCCTGTAATAATGTCCTGTGAAATTGAACAATCCGGAAGTATTTCTCTAATTCTATTTATTTGAGCAATATATTCTTCTCGAGTATGTTGGCGATTCATTTCTTTTAAAATCCGTGTGCTTCCACTTTGTACGGGTAAATGAATATAATCACAAATATTTTTATGTTTTGCCATAATATACAGCACTTCTTCAGTCATATCCTGTGGATTGGAAGTTGAAAATCGAATGCGCATCTTAGGTTGAGCTAGAGCAACCATATCTAATAGTTGAGAGAAATTAGTTGCTGTTGCTTTTTGTATTTCAGAAGCATTTTTAAAATTCTTTTTAAGCCCCCCTCCATACCATAAATAACTATCTACATTCTGACCTAACAGTGTTATCTCTTTATATCCTTTTTCATTGAGATCATTTATTTCTTGTAATATACTATGTGGGTCACGACTACGTTCTCTACCTCTAGTAAATGGGACTACACAAAAGGTACACATATTATCACAACCACGGGTAATACTTACAAAAGCAGTAACTCCATTTCCACCAAGTCTTACAGGAGAGATATCGCCATATGTTTCATCTTTTGAAAGAATAACATTAACCGCATCTCGTCCATCATCTACTTCTTTTATTAAATTCGGAAGGTCTTTGTAAGCATCTGGCCCTACTACCAGGTCCACTATTTTTTCTTCTTCCAGAAATTTGCTTTTAAGTCTTTCTGCCATACATCCCAATACACCGACTTTCATTCCTGGATTTATTCTTTTAACGGCATTATATTTTTCTAAACGCTTCCGGATAGTTTGCTCCGCCTTATCACGAATAGAACAAGTATTTACCAATACCAAATCGGCTTCTTCTAACTTTTGAGTAGTTTTAAAACCTTCATTAGCAAGAATAGAAGCAACAATTTCGCTATCACTAAAATTCATTTGGCAACCGTAACTCTCAATAAAAAGTTTACGAGAATTATTCTGACTAGCCTTGAATACCAGTGTTTCACCTTGTCTCTTTTCGTCAATTATTTTTTCCATTAAATATTTCTACTTGGACTAGGCCAATTTTTATCTCAATTAATATGCCTGCCGACCTTTAGATTTGCAAAGATACAATTAAATTGAATTATGTGACATAATGGCAGACTTCTTTTTTGTAACTTTACATTCTACCCTTAAATTAAATTAAATTAAAATGAAACAAATTATTTTTCAAAAAATAGAATCGGCTCCCACACCAGAGTTTGGAAGTTTACTTTCAAGAAGTTTTGATCTATTTAGAAAAGTTTGGCTGGAGTCTTTTTTACATTTATTGATCACCATGATTGCAGTTATTCCTTTTTTAATTGTTATTTATGCGCCTTTAGTACCCATAATTATTAGTTCTGCGCGAGGAGAGTCTACTGATAATTTTGAATCTTATATGAATTATCCTATAATTTTGATCGTTGGGTATTTTATACTTCTTTTTATTCTAATTATAATATTGCAAGCTGTTTCAATTGCTATTATTGCACATTTCTTTCAGGTTTGTAAAAAAGCAGATACTGGAGCACCCTTAGATACCGGAGGTTATCTAACTTATTTAACAGGAAATAATTTCAGTAAAGTATTTATGCTATCATTAGCAACTTTTGGTATTTCAATAGTAGCAATTCTATTATGTTACTTTCCTATTTTTTATGTGATGGTTCCCCTTCAATTATTAGTTGTAATTTTTGCATTTAACAGTGATCTTTCTGTTTCAGATATTATCAATATTAGCTTTAAGTTAGGAAATAAGTTTTGGTTATTGGTATTTGGATTAATTATTGTTTCGTCATTAATTTCTCAATTGGGAATTATATTTTGCTTTGTAGGGCTGTTTATCACCGCTTTTTTTGTACATATTCCAATTTATTATTTTTATAAGGATACTATTGGTTTTAATGAGGTTTCAGGCGATGATTCTGAATTAATTTCAACTCATTACGACAACTAAATTGCCAGTATTGAAATATGTTTTTAAAACTCTTAAATTTGCGTTTTAAAAAAAACATATACTTTTGTACCCCAAATAATATTGAATATGGTAAAGAATTTAGTAATTGTTGAGTCTCCTGCAAAAGCAAAAACAATAGAGAAATTTCTTGGTAAAGATTTTAAAGTTACTTCTAGTTTCGGGCATATAGCTGACCTTCCTTCTAAAGAATTGGGAGTGGATGTAGAGGGAAATTTTACCCCTAAATATATAGTCCCCAACGATAAGAAAAGTTTGGTTAGAGAATTAAAATCACTTTCCAAAAATGCTGAAATGATTTGGTTAGCCAGTGATGAAGACAGGGAAGGAGAAGCAATTGCATGGCATCTTGCTAAGACCTTAAATTTGAAAGATGAAAATACGAAACGTATTGTTTTTCATGAGATTACAAAGGCTGCAATTCTAAAAGCTATTGAAAATCCTCGAAAAATAAATTACAACCTTGTAGATGCACAACAGGCTAGACGAGTTTTAGATAGATTGGTGGGTTATGAGTTGTCACCTGTTTTATGGAGAAAAGTAAAAGGAGGTCTTTCAGCAGGAAGAGTTCAATCTGTTGCGGTGCGCTTAATTGTGGAAAGAGAAAGACAAATTGAATCTTTTGAACCTATAGCTTCCTTTAGAGTTATTGCAGAATTTACCACCGATGCTGGAAATAAGTTTAAAGCAAAGCTTCCTAAAAATTTTAAAACCAATACGGAAGCACTTGAGTTTTTGAAAAATAATATTGGAGCTACTTATAAAGTTTCAGATCTTGTAAAGAAACCTGCAAAAAAATCGCCAGCACCACCCTTTATAACATCAACATTACAACAGGAAGCCTCTAGAAAGATATATTTTTCAGTAGGAAAAACAATGACAATTGCTCAACGATTGTATGAAGCTGGGTTGATTACTTATATGCGTACCGATAGTGTGAATCTATCAAACGATGCTAAACAAGCAGCGCAGGAAGAGATAGTAAAATCATTTGGGGCAGCATATAGCAATCCAAAAAACTTCAAAGGAAAATCTAAAGGAGCACAGGAAGCACATGAGGCAATTCGCCCCACAGATATGTCACGCCAATCCATAGAAGGAGATTATGATCAGGTAAGATTATATAATTTAATTTGGAAGCGTACTATTGCTTCCCAAATGAGTGATGCACAATTGGAACGCACTAATGTGAAGATAGATATTAATGCCCCTTCAGCGGTTTCAGAACAATTTGTTGCAAATGGAGAAATGATAAAGTTTGATGGTTTCCTAAAAGTCTATTTGGAAGGAACTGATCTTGAAGATGAGGAACAAGAGGGAATGCTTCCCAATTTAACTATAGGGGATACATTGTTGAAAAATTATATTACTGCTACACAACGGTTTACAAGACCACCTTATAGGTATACAGAAGCTTCTCTGGTAAAAAAGTTGGAGGAATTAGGTATTGGTCGTCCCTCTACTTATGCACCTACAATCTCAACTATTATTAGTCGAAATTATGTTGAAAAAGGGACCATAGAAGGTGTGGAGAGTAAGTGTCTTCAACTGATTTTGGAAGAATCGATCAAAGAGGTGTCACTTACAGAAATGGTGGGATCAGATAAAGGTAAATTAGTTCCAACAGATATAGGAATGATTGTAAATGATTTTTTAGTTGAGCATTTTAATTATATTCTTGATTATAATTTTACTGCCAAAGTTGAACAAGATTTTGATAATATTGCTGAAGGGAATCAAGTATGGTCAGATATGATGAAGGAATTTTACAAAAAGTTCCACCCCCAGATTGAAAATGTAACCGAAAATGCTGATAGAGAAAGTGGAGAACGTGTTTTAGGTGAAGATCCTGAAACCGGTAAAGTTGTTTTAGTACGTTTGGGTAGATTTGGACCTATGGCTCAAATTGGTACAGCTGATGATGAAGAAAAGAAATTTGCTAGCCTCAAACCAGATCAACAATTACATCAAGTGACTCTTGATGAAGTAATGGACTTATTTAAACTTCCTAAAGACATTGGTATGTATGATGGAGTAGAAGTTCAAGTAAATAATGGTCGGTTTGGTCCATATATTAAATTTGATAAAAAGTTTATTTCTCTACCTAAGGGGATGGATCCATTAGAAGTGGATATGGAAATAGCAAAAGAACTGATTGAAGAGAAGAAGAAAGCAGATGCTCCTATTTATGTATTTGAAGGACTACCAGTACAAAAAGGGAAAGGAAGATTTGGTCCATTTATTAAATGGAATAATATGTTTATTAATGTAAACAGAAAATATGATATCGATAATTTATCCAATACAGATATTGTTGAATTAATTGAAACTAAAAAGCGAAAAGAAATTGATAAATTAATAAATGAATGGCCTGAAGAAGGGATTAGGCTTGAAAAAGCACGTTGGGGGAGATTTAACCTCATTAAAGGAAAAACTAAAATTGAACTGCCAAAAACCACAAAAGCAGATAAAATGACATTAGATCAAGCTTTAGATCTTATTGCAAAGAAAACTCCAAAGAAAAAAACTACTAGAAAGAAAAAAACACCTACTAAGAAATAAAAATGATAGATTTTCTCACACCAGTTTCCAAATCGGTTTTAGCTCATAGAGAGGTATTACCTAATGGTACTCTAGGAAAACAATTAGCAATACATATTACCAAAGGAGAACTACCTGAATTAACAAACATTAAGGTTGCAATTCTTGGTGTTAAAGAAAATCGAAATGATATAGATTATATTGGAGAAGAATTATGTTTTGATGAAATTCGAAAGGCATTTTATTCCTTATACCCAGGTAATTGGTCCTATAATATTATCGATTTAGGTGATATTGAAAAAGGGGAAACGGTTCAAGACACCTATTTTGCAATGAAATCTGTAATTTCAGATTTATTAAAAGAAAATATAATTCCCTTAATCCTTGGTGGTAGCCAGGACTTAGTTTATGCTCAATATCGATCATACGATACTTTAGGGAATATGGTTAATATTGTTAACATAGACAGTAAATTCGACTTGGGTGATGCAGAGAATCCAATATCAAATAAATCGTATGTAGGTAAAATTATTACAGAGAAACCATATAGTTTATTTAACTATAGTACCATAGGATATCAATCTTTTTTTAATTCTCCAGAAGAAATAGTATTAATGGATAAATTATTCTTTGATGGATATAGATTAGGAGAGATAACAGCTGATATTACTTTGGTTGAACCCATATTGCGAGATGCAGATATTGTTTCCCTTGATATTGGCACAATAAAAAGCGCAGAATTAAGTTATAAAAACAGTAAAAGTCCCAATGGATTTGATGGAAGAGAGATTTGTGCCATTGCGAGATATGCGGGGATAAGTAATAGAGTTACATCATTTGGAGTTTATGAAATAAAAGACTTTAATGATGTAAATAGTGCAGCGATGTTAGTTGCTCAAGTATTTTGGTATTTTGTTGAAGGATTTAATTTTAGATTATCAGATGATGATTTTGATAATAAGACCCATTATACAACATATAAAGTACCAATAGATGACGAGATATTAGTATTTAAGAAAAGTATTAAAACTGGACGTTGGTGGATAGAGTTACCTTTTATTACAAATGTTAATAATAAATTAAAAAGAAGAACGTTATTACCTTGCACTTATGGCGAATATTTGGGTGCATGTAATCAGGAGATTCCTGAAAGGTGGATTAAGGCCCGCCGTAAAAAATGAAGTATAAATATATAAACTAAAAAAGTATTGACTTTAAGGGTTTTTTAACAATATTGTTGTTTTTTAAATAATTTATAAATAGGTTTACACCCTTGAATCTCGATAATTTAACCTAAATACCTATGAATAAGCTTATTGCATTCACTGCGATTGTTGTCATTTTGTATAGCTGTAGTACCTCTGGTGACAGAGGGGAACTAGTTGGAACTAAAGGAAAGAAATGGCATCCCGAAAAACCTTATGGAATGACACTTGTCCCTGGAGGTTCTTTTATTATGGGTAAGGCGGACGATGACTTTGTCGCTGTAAACGACGCTCCAACAAAAACCGTTACTGTACGATCCTTTTATATGGATGAAACCGAAATTACAAATGCGGAATACAGACAATTTATATATTGGGTTCGAGACTCCACAATTCGCCTTAAACTAGCTATATTAGCCGATGAAGTAGGTGCAACCCCTGGAGATGAGGGAATTGGAGAATTTGCCTTTGTTGATCAGGAAAATGAGGAAATGAACGCTTATGATCAATACATGTATGACAACTATTTTGGGATGGGAGATGATTTTTATGCTGGGAGAAAGATAAACAATGATATTGATCTGGTCTGGGAAACAGCAGATTATCCCGATGAATATTATAGTGAAGTTATGGATACAATGTATATCCCTTCTGAAGAAGCTTATAATGGACTACGTACAATTGATGTAAGTAAATTGAAATTCCAATATACTTATATGGATATGCAAGCAGCGGCCAGAGATAAAACCAGACGACGAAAAGATTTTATTAAAAAAGAAGAATTAAATATTTATCCAGATACAACAGTTTGGATAAGGGATTATAACTATTCGTATAATGAACCTATGCATAATGACTATTTTTGGCATCAAGCATATGGAGAATATCCTGTGGTAGGTGTTAACTGGCATCAAGCAAAAGCATTCACTGCCTGGAGAACGTTATATAAAAATGCATATCAAAAATCAAGAAGACGTCAACAGATAAATTCTTTCAGACTTCCAAGTGAAGCGGAGTGGGAATATGCTGCACGTGGAGGATTAGAATCTGCTACATATCCTTGGGGTGGACCTTATACTAAAAACGATAGAGGGTGTTTTATGGCTAACTTTAAGCCTCTTCGTGGTGATTATGCCGCCGATCAAGCATTATATACAGTAGAGGCCAAGTCATACGAACCTAACGATTACAACCTTTATAATATGGCAGGAAACGTATCAGAATGGGTAGCTTTCTCCTACGATCCGTCTACAGACGATTATACGTCTAATATGAACCCTAATGTAAACGATTCAGAAAATATGCGTAAAGTTGTTCGTGGAGGGTCATGGAAAGATATTGCGTACTTCCTTCAGGTAAGTAGTAGAGATTATGAATATGCAGAGTCTGCAAGGAGTTATATTGGATTTAGAACGGTACAAGAGTATATGGTTACAGATGTTATATTAAAAGAAAAATTAGGAGATGCACGATAGTGTAAGCCTCAAATAATAAAAATAGTATAATCAATAACTTAACTTAAAATAAAAAAGTATTATGGCACAATCAAGATCATCTAAGAAACTATTTAATATGGCATATGGCCTTGGGGCATCCATTGTTATTTTGGGAGCACTTTTTAAAATTCTTCACTGGGAGATAAATCTGGGCTTTATGACTTTGGACGGAGGATTCTTATTAGCAGTAGGTCTTATCACAGAAGCCATCATTTTCGCAATATCTGCTTTCGAACCGGTAGATGATGATTTAGATTGGTCTTTGGTATATCCTGAATTAGCTGGGGGGAATGGGTAAAGAAAGAAAAAAAGAAGCACAAGATGCAGAAGGAATTTTATCTAAAAAATTAGATGAAATGCTCAAAGATGCGCGTATTGATTCAGAGATGATGAATAGCTTAAGCACAAGTATTCGTTCTTTCGAAGGTGCTGCTAAAGGAATGGCTCCAACTGCAGAGGCGATGAGTTCTACTAAAAAGTATAGCGAAGAAATGGCACTTGCAGCAGCTCAAATGGAATCTTTAAATAGCTTATATAAAGTACAAGTAGAATCTACAAGTCGTCAAACAGAAGTAAATGAACGGGTAGTAGAAAACGCTGAGCAATTAAAACAACAAATGGAAAATTTAACTAGCAACCTTTCTTCATTAAATGGAGTTTATGGAGGAATGTTATCTGCAATGAGTAGTAAAGATTAAGATGTATTTTCAACTGTAATTAATTATTAATTCTTAAAAAAGAAAAGTAAAATGGCAAGTGGAAAACTATCCCCAAGGCAGAAGATGATTAACCTAATGTATTTGATTTTTTATAGCTATGCTTGCATTGAATATGTCAAAAGAAGTATTATCTGCATTTGGTCTATTAGAGAAAAAAATAACAGAAGCAAATGTTGCAACTACGCAACGTAATAATGCTTTTATGGCGAACCTGGCTACAAAAGCTTCAGATCAACCTGAAAAATATGCCGATTTAAAAGAAAAGGCTGACAGGATAAATTCATTATCAAATGATTTAGATAGCTATATTGAAAACATCAAAGTAGATATGATGAAAACGATTAGAGAAGATGACTTAGATGATTATGAAGTTCAGGATAAACCAGATTTTTTAGATCAAAAATTCTTTCAAGGGGATCAGTTAGCTGAAGGTGGAAAAGAATTTGCAGCTAAAATAATCACTTATAGAGATGGAATTTTGAGTGTGATAGGAGATGAATATCCTGAAATCTCTAAAGCAGTTAATAAAGAATTTGGTTTGGCTCCAGAAACACCTCGTAAGAAAAAAATTAAAGTGAATGCCATTAAATATCACTTTGAAGGATTTCCATTAATTGCTTCAAAGACGAAGCTAACCCAAATACAGGCTAATATAAAAACTATTCAAAACGAAATTCTCTCTACCATGTTGCAGGGAGAACAAGCTGAATCATTAGCTTTATCTAATTATTCTACATTATTAGAATCATCTAAATCTGCATATTATGCAGGAGAAGTTTTTGATGGTGCAATTGTATTAGGACGTATAGATGAGGAAACCAAGCCCCATAAAGCCGAGTTAACATTGGATGGAAGAGCCCTTGTATTAGATAAAGATTATACATTTCAGGGAGGTAGAGTTGTGCTAAGTGTTAATGCAGGTAGTGCAGGGGATCATAAAATAGAAGGTAAACTTATTTTCCTGGAAGATGGTAAAGAAACTGAGGTTGAAGTAAATAGATCGTTTGCTACTATTTCACCACCAAAATCAGCGACCATATCCGCAGATAAAATGAATGTGGTGTATCGTGGTGTAAAAAACCCGTTAACCATCTCTATGGATGGAGTTCCTAATAATAAAGTAACTGCTAATGCACCTGGTTTATCTAGGGCATCTGGTAGCTCTTATATTATGGATGTTACTACCGTAAAAGGTAGAGAAGTGAAAATAAATGTAACTGGTACGATTGACGGTAAGTCTTTCCCTTCAAGTAAAACCTTTAGAATTAAAGATATTCCTCGTCCAACAGGAACCATTCGTGGTGAAGATGGAAATGGAGGCCCTGTACGTATGCAACGCCAAGGGCTAGAAATTTCTTCAGTTGGTGCTATGTTATTTGATTTTGATTTTGATCTTACTTTAAATATATCTGGATTTAGCTTTAAGGTGGCAGGACAACCCACAGTAAAAGTTAATGGAAGTAAATTGAACTCTCAAGCAAAAAATGCTTTACGTAGAGCTAAACGTGGGGAAACTGTACAAATATTTGATATCAGCGCAAAAATTGCTGGAAATTCAACGTATAAATTACCTAGAATTACTCCAGTATTTGTTGAGTTGACAAACTAAATTAAATTATTATTATGAATATTAGAAATGTTGTTTTATGTGTTTTTGGATTATTTGTGCTTGGTTATAGTGCAACCGCACAAATAAACATCCTTAATGCCAAAACTCCTGAAGAAATTGGCCAAAAAACCGAAGAACAATTAGCCTATGATAACGATCAACCGTTACCATATGGGTATATTGATGATCGTGATGTGCTTTGGTCAAAATCAACTTGGGAAATTATTGATCTTGATGAGCGTGTAAATTTTCCTTTATATTATCCTATTGACACCAACAACATTGGTACTGAGAGACGTTCTTTATATGATGTTTTAATAAAGAATATTAAAAATGGAAAAATTAAGCATGTGTATGCCGATTCTTATTTTACCGAAAAACGAACCCTCAAAGATATTGAAGCTTCGTTGGTATATACTGATACTACAGATTTGGGTATAGCTCAGTATAATGCTGGTGAAACAATCGATCCACAGTATATTCGTAGATTTACATTAGATGCAGCAGATGTTGAAGAATGGAGAATTCGTGGATACTGGTTTTTAGACAAGCGACAAGGAGATATCAAATATAGATTATTAGGAATTGCCCCTGTAGCTAATGAAGCTCGTTCTAAAGCATTTCCAGATGATAATATAGATAGTAAGGTAGAATTATTTTGGATTTGGTTTCCAGCAACCAGAAAAGTATTGCACGAGGCAAAAGCATTTAACAGGAAAAATACATCAAGACCAATATCTTTTGATCATTTATTAAACTCTAGGAGATTCAATGCCGTAATCTATAAAGAAGACAATGATCTTGGTGATCGAGAAGTAAAAGAATATATTAATGACAATGCATTAATGCAGTTATTAGAATCTGATAGGATAAAAGAAGTTATTAGAAACATTGAAATAGATATGTGGAATTATTAACCTATTAGTCTATTATGTAATTAAAAATATAGACCCTGAAGCTTTATTGTTTCAGGGTTTTTTGCTTATTTCAAATTATGCCTAAAGTTGATTATATCGTTGTTGGACTGGGAATTGCTGGGATTTCTTTTTGTAAGCAACTACAAAATAACAATAAGCGCTTTGTAGTCTTTGATTCTGGAGAAACAACATCAACATTAGTTTCTGCAGGTCTCATTAATCCTGTTGTTCTTAAACGATTTACTCCAGTTTGGAATGCAAAACGACACATCTCTACTTCAATCCTGTTTTATAAAAACCTTTCTAAAAAACTTAATATTTCTTTACTGAATGAAATTCCAATGTTCCGCATTTTTAAAAGTATAGAAGAGCAAAATAATTGGATGGTTGCCAGTGATAAAAATGAATTGTCTACGTTCCTTTATCCTGAAATAATAAAAAACGATAACCCATCCATAATAGCTCCATTTGGATTTGGAAAGGTAAATAGTACAGGTATAATTAACACTTCAATTTTAATAAATTCATATAAAGAAATCCTCAAAAAAAGTAAATCATTAATAAATGAAGTATTTGATTATAATGAACTTCAGGAAATTAATAATGAAATTTTATATAAAGATATAATTGCTAATAAAATAATCTTTTCCGAAGGTGCTTCAGTAAGACATAATCCTTTTTTTCCACCAAGTCCCAAATCTGGAACGAAACATTTATTAATCCCTAACAAAGGAGAATATATAACAATTAAAGCACCAGAATTACATTTGATTTCAATGCTTAAATCCTCTCTTTTTATTATTCCTTTAGGAAATGATTTATATAAGGTTGGGGCAACCTATAGTAGAGAAGATTACTCAATCAATACCACACAGGATGCTAGGAAAGAACTAGTAACAAAACTATCCAAGATTATAAGTTGTCCTTACGAAATTGTGGATCACGTTGCTGGAATACGCCCTACAACGAGAGATAGGCGGCCATTTTTAGGAACACTTAAGGAAAGTGAGAATAAGGTATTTTTTAATGGTTTAGGAACTAGAGGAATTACATCTGCACCATCCTTAGCTAAAGAATTGTATTTGTATTTGGAAAAAGGCACTGAAATTCATAAAGAAATAGATATAAAACGGTATTACAAATGGTAAAAAAGAGTCTTTTGTTTATCTGAAATATAAATAAAAAATCGACATCTTTGCATCTAATTTATCCAAAACTTTTGCCATATATAAAAACTTAATTATTAATGCTTAACATTCATAATCTTACTGTTTCTTTTCAAGGGGAAGATCTTTTTTCTGGAATTACTTTTCAACTCAGAACAGGAGATAGAGTTGGATTGGTGGGTAAAAATGGGGCAGGAAAATCAACACTTTTACGAATTATAGCAGGAGAACAGGAATATGATAAAGGTCAAATAGCTTCTGACAAAGAAATTTCTATTGGTTTTTTAAAACAGGATATAGATTTTGAAAAAGGAAGAACCGTTATTGAGGAGGCCTATAAAGCTTTTACGTTGATTAAGCAATTAGAAAATCAACTTGAAAAAATTAATTTAGAGCTTGCTGAACGTACCGACTTTGAAACTGAGAGTTATCACCAATTAATGGTAGATTTAAATGAGGTTCAACATCAATTCGAAATACACGGAGGATATAATTATCAAGGAGATACTGAACGTGTTTTACAAGGATTGGGATTTAAGCGGGAAGATTTAAATATGCCTACCGATATATTTTCAGGGGGTTGGCGTATGCGAATTGAATTAGCGAAGTTATTACTTCAAAACAATGATGTTTTATTGCTTGATGAACCTACCAATCACTTGGATATTGAATCTATTTTATGGATTGAAGAATTTTTGAAAAATTATACTGGTGTTGTAGTAATTGTATCTCACGATAAAATGTTTTTAGATAATATAACCAATCGAACTATAGAGATTTCCCTTGGAAAGATTTACGGTTATAATAAGCCCTATTCAGATTATTTAAAATTACGTTCTGAATTAAGACAACAGCAGTTAGCAACTCAAAAGAATCAACAAAAACAGATAGAGCATACCGAAAAATTAATTGAAAAATTTAGAGCAAAGGCTACAAAAGCAACCATGGCGCAATCTTTAATTAAAAAACTCGATAAAATGGATCGTATAGAGGTTGATGAAGATGATAATAGTGTAATGTCAATACACTTTCCCTTATCTGTAAACCCCGGAAAAGTTGTAATAAATGCAAAGAATTTATCAAAAAATTACAATGACAATAAGGTTTTACAAAACGTAAACTTGTTAGTAGAAAGAAATAGCAAAATTGCTTTTGTAGGTCAAAATGGTCAAGGAAAATCGACCTTGGCAAAGTGTATTGTTGGAGAGATTCCTCATCAGGGAGAATTAACTTTAGGACACAATGTAGAGATAGGTTATTTTGATCAAAATCAGGCAGATTTTCTAGATGGTAAAAAAACAGTACTTGACACTATGATTGATGCTGCCAACGAAAAAAACAGAACTAAGGTGAGAGATATTTTGGGAGCATTTTTATTTAGAGGGGATGATGTGGATAAATATGTACGAGTCCTTTCAGGTGGAGAACGGAATAGATTGGCATTAGCAAAGTTGCTTTTGCAACCCTTTAATGTGTTGGTTATGGATGAGCCTACTAACCATTTGGATATAAAATCTAAAAATGTATTAAAAGAGGCGTTAAAAAAATACGAAGGAACGTTACTTTTAGTTTCTCACGATAGAGATTTTTTGCAAGGGCTATCCTCTAAGATTTATGAATTTAAAGATCAAAAAATTAAAGAATATTTAGGAGATATAGATTATTATTTAGAACAGCGAAACATTCGAAATTTGCGTGAAGCCGAAAAACGAACAAAAATTTATTCAGAAAGCAAAGCAAAAACAACTACAAGCAAGGAGGCATACGAAAATCAGAAAAAAATAAAATCCTTTCAAAATAAACTCAGTAAAATAGAGGCTAAGATTACTAAAATGGAAAAAGAAATTAAGGAAATTGATTTTGAACTTTCGATAAATTATGAAAAAACAATAGCACAGCTCAACTTTTTTGACAGTTATCAGAAGAAGAAAAAGGTATTAGAAGAATTAATGGAAGAATGGGAAACGATTACCCAACAAATAGAGGAATTTTAATAGTTTATTATGTTTGAACATTTCTTTCAATGTCCTTATTGCTGGGAAGAAATATCCATGTTATTGGATGATTCTATAGATTCTCATAATTATATTGAAGATTGTGAAGTATGTTGCTATCCTATTGAGATAATAGTTGAGTTTGAAAATAAACAACTCACAAATTTTGAAGCCCTTGGTATCGGGCAATAAAATTCAATTAAAAAATACTTGTAATAAATTAAAACCATCGTATCTTCGCAAACTATATCGCGGGGTAGAGCAGTAGGTAGCTCGTTGGGCTCATAACCCAAAGGTCGCAAGTTCGAGTCTTGCCCCCGCTACAACAAGCCTTTTGAGAAATCAAAAGGCTTTTTTGTTCTATCTTTGCATCAAAATTATCCGAAACTTTAAAAAAGGACAAAAAAGAGATACTATGACTCACAAAGCCGGATTTGTAAATATTATTGGCAACCCAAATGTTGGTAAGAGCACTCTTATGAATGCTTTTGTTGGTGAGCGTTTATCTATTATTACTTCCAAGGCTCAAACAACCCGACACCGTATTCTTGGGATTGTAAACGGGGAGGACTTTCAAGTGATACTTAGTGATACTCCAGGTATTATTAAACCAGCTTATCAATTACAAGAAAGTATGATGGGCTTTGTAAAATCTGCTTTCGAAGATGCAGATGTGCTACTTTATCTTGTTGAATTAGGAGAGAAGGAATTAAAAGACGAGGCTTTTTTCAATAGGACCAATTCATGCTATATACAAACAACACTAATGATTTTAATTTAGTGTAACTTTGCAAAAAAATAATCTATGGCTCACAAAGCTGGATTTGTAAATATTATTGGCAACCCAAATGTTGGTAAAAGCACACTAATGAATGCCTTTGTAGGGGAACGGTTGTCTATCATTACTTCCAAAGCACAAACGACCAGGCATCGTATTTTGGGAATTGTAAATGGGGATGATTTTCAAGTAATATTAAGTGATACACCAGGAATTATAAAACCTGCATACCGATTGCAAGAAAGCATGATGGGTTTTGTAAAATCTGCTTTCGAGGATGCCGATGTACTACTTTATTTAGTTGAATTGGGAGAAAAAGCATTAAAAGATGAAGCCTTTTTTAATAAAATAACTTTTGCAAAGATTCCGGTGTTACTTCTTATCAACAAAATAGATAAAGGGAATGAAGAATTGCTTAAAGAAGCCATTGAACATTGGCAAGAACAAGTTCCTAATGCTGAAATATTTGCTATATCAGCCCTTGAAAATTTTGGAGTACAAGAACTTTTTAAACGGATTGTTGAAATACTTCCAGAATCTCCTGAGTTTTATCCTAAAGATCAATTAACAGATAAACCAGAACGCTTTTTTGTAAATGAGATTATTCGCGAAAAAATCTTGATGCACTATAAAAAGGAAATTCCTTATTCTGTTGAAATTGATACTGAAGAGTTTTTTGAAGAAGAAAAGATCATACGAATGCGAAGTGTGATTATGGTAGAACGCGACACACAAAAGGGAATTATAATTGGTCACAAGGGATTAGCCATTAAAAGAGTTGGAGTAGAGGCTCGAAAAGATTTGGAAACTTTTTTTGGAAAACAAG
>PVMS01098753.1_pt1 | contig 16563 bp, 14 predicted proteins | sample 1853461 | NCBI WGS metagenome assembly PVMS01 (sample SAMN08582032, study PRJNA380276) | Marine sediment metagenome, whole genome shotgun sequencing project. | isolation source: ocean sediment barecode stripped | collected 2017 | reverse complement strand
GACCTGCAAGGGCTGCGCGCTGATCTGGAGAGCAATTTCCACAGCCTGTTGCAGAGCGGTCTGGATAAGCTCGACCTGGTAACGCGTGAAGAATTCGATGTGCAGCGCAAGGTTCTGGAACGTACCCGCGGAAAACTTGATCGACTGGAACAGGAACTCGAAGAACTGCAGCGGCGAGTTTTCCAGCCGATCAAGTTTTCCGCGGGTACGTTCCAGAACCTTGCGCTGCACATCGAATTCTTCACGCGTTACCAGGTCGAGCTTATCCAGACCGCTCTGCAACAGGCTGTGGAAATTGCTCTCCAGATCAGCGCGCAGCTCTTGCAGGTCGCCGGGAACTGCATCGGCGAGTTTTCCAGCCAGTTCATTGAGGGTGTTCTTATCCACAACCACTCCGTTCGTCTGTCATGTAGTAGCCATTGTCGTGCCCTATGGCGATGCACGCCACCTCAATCCTGCCCCGTTCTGGTGCATGTATGCAAACTATAAATTGTCTGCAATCAATCAAGTCCATGAATTAACGGCAGATTCAAAAGTTGGCATGAATACTGCTTTAGAAGCTAGTGGAGCGAAGGGATGGTGACATCCGCGCAAATCGAACTCAACCAATATAAAGGGTAGAAAAGTGAAGAAACAGATTTTGATAGCTGCGGCATTGTTTGGCACATTTGCAGCGCCGACTCAGGCGGCCGATGTGACCGGTAACGCCGGTGTGGTTTCTCAGTACGTTTGGCGCGGTATCCCGTCATCGGATGGCAAGCCCGCATTGCAAGGTGGCGTGGATGCTGCATGGGATAGCGGTTGGTACGCAGGCGGTTGGGGCTCGAATGTCGATTACGCCGGTCAGACGGGCATCGAGATCGATCTCTATGGCGGTTGGGGTGGTTCGACCGGCGATTGGAACTACTCAGTTGGTGGCACCTTCTACACCTTTACTGACAGGGTCGCGGAAGACTTCCTTGAATTGAATTTAAGCGGTGGCTGGAAGTGGCTCACCCTGGACATAGCGATCGGTGAATACGATTCCAGCCCGTCTGATGAGTATGTCTTTGCTTCCCTGACCGGTGAGTACCAGGATTTTTACGCCACCATAGGTAACTGGGACTGGGAATCCGATGCCAGCTTACCGGATGGATACTATCTTGAGTTGGGTTACACCAACACGCTGACCATAAACGGCACTGATCTGTTCGACTACAACCTTGCCTATATTTACAGCGAAGACGAGTTGCTGCTCCCTGGCGAAGGCAATAACACCCTGGTCATAGGGATAAGCAAGAGTTTCGGACTTTTCAACTAGCCGCTAATCAGATGGTGCCCGGTTGGGCGCCACCTGAATTCATTAATTGCAACAAATCCGGGTTGCATACACCGGGAGTACACATATGAAATTAATTACAGCCATCATCAAGCCCTTCAAGCTTGACGATGTTCGTCAGGCCGTCGCCGATATCGGTGTGCAGGGCATTACCGCGACCGAGGTCAAAGGGTTTGGTCGGCAGCGCGGCCACACAGAGCTTTATCGCGGCGCTGAGTATGTCGTCGATTTCCTGCCCAAGACCAAGATCGAACTCGCTGTCGACGACAGCATCGTTGAGCAGGTCACCGAGGCAATTATCAACACGGCCCGCACCGGCAAGATCGGTGACGGCAAAGTCTTCGTGACTAACCTGGAAGAAGTTATTCGCATCCGTACCGGCGAGACCGGCGCGGAAGCGATCTGATTTCGGTTGGCAAACATAGTTATTCAGGAGTAAATAAAAGTGGATCAGGTTACTGAACTGAGCTACGCGCTGGACACCTTCTCTTTCCTGGAGTGTGGCGCGCTGGTTATGTGGATGGCCGCCGGCTTTACCATGCTGGAAGCGGGCCTCGTACGGGCGAAAAATACCGCCGAAATATTAACCAAGAACGTTGGGCTGTATGCCATCGCCTGCATCATGTACATGCTTTGCGGGTACGGAATAATGTATCCGGGCGGTGATTTTGTCGGCGCCATTATTCCGTCCTTTGGCATGCTTGGCGCAGACGATAATTCTGTCGAGGCTGTAATAGCGGGCGATGCGTATTACTCGAACCTGTCAGATTTCTTCTTCCAGGTTGTGTTCGTTGCGACCGCCATGTCGATCGTGTCGGGTGCAGTTGCGGAGCGTATGAAGCTCTGGTCATTTTTCACCTTCGCCGTGATTCTCACCGGTTTCATATATCCGGTGCAGGGTTTCTGGAAGTGGGGTGGTGGTTTTCTTAATGAGATGGGGTTCTCCGATTTTGCGGGTTCCGGAGTTGTGCATATGTGTGGTGCCGCTGCGGCACTGGCTGGTGTGATACTGCTTGGCGCGCGTAAGGGCAAATACACCAAGGATGGCGGCATCAAGGCGATCCCGGGGTGTAACCTGCCGCTGGCTACGCTCGGTATGCTGATCCTGTGGCTCGGCTGGTTCGGGTTCAATGGTGGTTCAGAGCTCAAGCTTTCCGATGTGGGTGAAGCAAACGCAGTGGCACTCGTCTTCGTTAACACCAACATGGCAGCTGCCGGTGGTCTGGTTGCAGCCTTGTTGCTGGCGCGCGCCTGGTTCGGCAAAGCTGATCTTACGATGGCGCTCAATGGCGCTTTGGCGGGTTTGGTTGCGATTACTGCCGAACCGCTAATGCCCACCCCGCTGGGCGCTACGGGCATAGGCATGGTTGGTGGACTGCTGGTTGTGCCGTCGATTGTCTTCATGGACCGCTTCTTTCGGATCGACGATCCGGTGGGTGCGATCTCCGTGCACGGTGTAGTGGGCATCTGGGGTTTGATGGCAGTGCCTATTTACAACGAAGAGGCAACTTTGGCCATACAGTTGATCGGTGCCGGCACAATCTTTGCCTGGGTATTCGGCACGAGCTTCATTGTGTGGTTCGTGCTCAAGAAGATCGTGGGGATTCGCGTTTCCGAGGAAGAGGAATACGAGGGCGTGGATATTGGTGAATGCGGTCTGGAGGCTTACCCTGAATTTGCCAAGGTGGGCGAATAATGCACTGCAGCTAAATTTTAATGATGATCTGATTGCCGGTCTGACCGGCTATCTCCCTTGGCCGCCACCTGCAAAGGTGGCGGCCTTTTTGCTTGATTTACATCCATATATGGTCGCGATCTTGTAGCTATTTGTTGGTAATTTCGGCTATTTTCGTAAAAATGCTGATTTCATGTGATTTTGGCTATATATACAGGATGATGCGGCAACGTGAATCAGGTCAAGGTTTAGGTTCCGGCCAGCCCTGATAATACTTGTCTGTGATCGATCCCCGGCGGTTGTCGGGGTCTCCTGTTCCGGTGAGTTATCGGACGCATACGTTAGCTTATGACGCGTACCAGCCCGCATGAGATGCGGCACGATACTAAAGAGACAGAAAATTATGAGAGCTATACAAAGAGCAATTCAAATTGCCAGATCAGGCTTAGTGACGCTCGTTATCCTTGCGATAGCTCAGGGTTTCGCGCTGAACGTAGCCGCACAGACTGTGTATAAATCAGTTGATGATCAGGGAAATCTTATCTATACCGATCGACCGACGGTCGATCAGTTGGCTGAGAGGGTCGCTGGCCTGGATATTGTGCTGACCAATTCAGGCGCAATTACTGGCCAGAACGACGAGGCCAGGAAGCAGCATGCTGCCGAGAATGTAGCGAAACAGATTCGTCAGGATCAGGATGCTGAAAAAGCAGTCCTGCAGGCTAAAACGAATGAAGAGCGTGCCGCAAATTGCGAAGTCGCTAATCAGCGGCTGACCAAGTACAGCGAGGCTCATCGTCTCTATCGGGAGGCGTCCGACGGCGAACGGGAGTATCTCACTGATGACGAACTGGATTCCGCAAGGACGAAAGCGGTCCGTTCCGTCGACGAATGGTGTGGCTGACAGTCAGGATCTGACGTCTTCCAAGGCGCATTCGTCCGGCGCGGATAATTGCTACCTGCCTGATTTCAGTGCGACCAACGCGGTCGTCGCGCTTGTATTGATATCCCAGCTAGTCGCTGTCGTGCTGTCGCTGGCCAGTGACACATCTGAAAACGGTTACTTTGTCGAACTCGCCAAGACCTCGGTGCTGATGCTGTGGATGATTCTTACTTCCGCCTGTGTACTTAACCTCGCGCGCCCGGTGCAGGCTCGTCGGGGCGTCGTGGCCGCAACCTGTTTCAGCCTTGGGCTGGTATTGGCCAACGTCGCGCTGGTATCCGAGGCCGTCTACTGGCTGGGCCGTTACTTTGCCGAGTCTCGTCTCATCGAATCCTCGGTATTATTTCCACAGGCGCGTTGGGAGTTTGTTTCGCGCAACCTGGCGATAGGCTTGCTCGTGGGAGTTGCGGTTTTACGATACTTCTACGTTACGCACCAGTGGCGCACCAATATGGAAAAGGAAGTCCAGTCGCGTCTTAGCGCGTTGCAGGCTCGCATTCGACCGCATTTTCTTTTCAACAGCATGAACACTATTGCCTCACTCACTCGTACAAATCCGGCCGCAGCCGAGCGAGCGGTGGAAGATCTCGCCGACCTGTTTCGCGCCTCATTGCGTAATCCAGGTGAGTCGATCAGCCTGGAGCAGGAACTGGATATAGCCCGTGTGTATCAACGCATGGAAGAGCAGCGGCTCGGTGACCGACTGGTCGTCGAGTGGCAACTGAATGGTATCCCAATGCATACACGTGTTCCGGGGTTGACGATTCAGCCGTTGCTGGAAAACGCTATTTACCATGGCATCGAGCCCCTGGCTGATGGCGGGGTCGTTACCGTGGTGGGTGAAGAGCAGGACGACATGATCACAATTACGATCAGCAATCCGCTGAGTACGGACGCGCGCCATCGTCCGGGTCACGGCCATCGTCTGGCGCTTGACAATATCAGGCAGCGTCTGGAACTGGCCTACGGTGATAAGGCGCGCCTGGAAATCGAGCAGGTAGCTGACCGGTTCCGGGTACTGGTTGGTTTTCCACTGACGGTGTAATCGCAATGTTCGATGGCAACCTTAAATTGTTGATTGCGGATGACGAGGCGCCCGCGCGCGAACGTCTGAGTGCAATGGTGAGTGATATCGGTGGTTGGAGTGTGATTGCCGAGGCGGCCAATGGAGTTGAAACACTGGAACTATGCCAGGAGCGGTTGCCGGATGTCGTATTGTTGGATATACGCATGCCGGGGATGGACGGCATCGAAGTTGCGAGCCATTTGTGCAGTCTTGCAACGCCACCCGCTGTTATTTTCACTACCGCGTATGACGAATATGCGGTTAAAGCATTCGAAACTTATGCAGTCGGTTATCTGCTAAAGCCAGTGCGCCGCGAACGGTTGATGCGTGCGCTGGAACAGGCGGCGAAGCTTGGGCGGATGCAACTGGCCCAACTGGCAGAGACAAACATGGGGGCGGGCGCGCGGCAGCGTATTCCGGTGAGCCAGGCAGGCCGTATATCTTTAGTGCCGGTCGCAAGCGTTATTGCATTTCGTGCGGACCAGAAATACGTGCGTATGCTTTATGAGCAAGAAGGCCAGCTAAATGAAAGCCTGATAGACGAGTCTCTGAAGGTGCTGGAGCAGGAATTTTCGGCGGACTTCGCGCGTATTCATCGCAATTCGCTGGTGCGGATGGACTGCATCGAGACTTTTGAGCGGGCCGAGGAGGGCCAGTATCACGTCACGCTGCATGGTTCGGATCAGGCGCTGCCCGTCAGTCGCCGCCATCTCTCTGCACTGAAACAGCGGCTGCAGCACTGAGTTCTTAGCTTATTAAAGCACAGCCTGAAAACCATCAATGGATGCGAGCCGCATTCCTTGGCAAAATGAGCACTCCGTTATACGCCCCGGTGTGAGTGGCCCATGACCACGAAAGATATTGATAACGAGCTTCCTGATGAGGCCGTGCCCGTCCCCGCTCGCGCCCCCGCTACTTTTATTTCCCTGGCGTCTGTGCTGATTGCAGTGACAGCCATAGGCATTGCTGCATGGAGTAGTTGGCAGTTGTTATCGCTGCAGACATTACCCGCTCGTATCAGCGGAGATGAAAGTCGATTGACGGAGCTGACCCGGCGTCTGGATATGTTGTCGGAGGATGCCGACAAGCAACGACAAGAAACAGAAGATATTCAGGCTTCGCTGGAGCAGGGTTTGGCGGCGTTGGCTGATTTGCCGCTGAGACTGGAGCAGATTGAGGAAGTTGTTGCCAACATACCGGGCATTAGTCAGCAGAGCCGCGCGTATTGGCTAAAGACTGAGGCCTTGTATTACATGCGCATCGCAAATGCTCAGGCGTTGTTGGCGGGTGATGCAAAAATTGCGGCCAGCGCGCTTACGCTTGCTGATGACAAGTTGCGTGAGGCCGGTGACCCATCCATGGTAAATGTGCGTGCGAAACTGAGTGAGGAAATCACAGCACTTAATGCAATGCCGGAGATTGATCGCGCTGGCATTTCATTCCGGCTACAGTCGTTAAGCACGTTGGCAGACAGTTGGCCGTTTCGCAGCAAGGCACCAGACAGCTTCTCACCAGAACTGGATGATCCTGCCCCGGACCTGGATGCGTGGGATCGTTTTGTTGCGACTATTCAAAAGGTGTTGGCCAATATAATCAGCATTACGGAAACGCAGTCCACGCCGATTGCTCAATTGGGAGCAGCAGAACAAGCGTTGATTGTGGAAAGCGTAAAAGCAGAGCTGCAGGTTGCGCGCTTGTCATTTGCCAACGGCAATACCGAATTGTTCGGTCAGTCGCTTGTGCGCGTGGTGACACAGGCGGAGTTGTACTTCGACACCGAGTCGGCAGTGGTTGCTGCAGCATTGGTAACACTTGCCGATATTCAGGCAATCGAGATGCCGGGAGAGATGCCTGATATCTCGGGCTCACTGTCGTTGATGCTGGCCGCTGCCAATACCCGGCGTGCTGCCCAAGTGCCCGTTCAACAATGAAAACCGGACTGGCAATTATTATTGCACTCGCGCTGGGTGCGTTAGCCGCCAATTACCTTCTGCAAGATAATGGGTATGTGCTGATCCATTTTCGTGGGTACTCGGTGGAAATGTCGGTGCCGGTGCTCGTATTTATTTTGGTGCTTATTTACCTGGCAGTGCGCATATGTATCCACATAGTCAGGGCACCGCGCAGGCTCGGCGAACTCGCAGCACAGCGTCGGCAGCGCAAAGCTGGCGAACGCATAACCCGCGGCTACATAGAATTAGGCGAGGGAAATTTTGCCCGCGGAGAGAAGCTCCTGACTAAAGGAGTGCGCGACAGTGAGACGCCGCTGCTTAATTATCTTGCAGCGGCGCGGGCAGCACAGGCGCAGGGCGACAAACAGCGCCGCGATAACTGGTTGCGGATGGCTTATGAGCAGGACCCTCGTGCGACAGCGGCTGTTCTGCTGACACAGGCGGAATTGCAACTGGCGAATGACGAGTATGAGACTTGTCGGGCAACTCTTAATAAAGTGTTGGAAATGACGCCTAATAATGCAGAGGCGCTCAGGTTGAAAGCGGAATTGTGCGTCAGTCGGTCCGACTGGGAAGAATTGCAGGAGTTGCTGCCAAAATTGCGCAAGCAAGGCCATGTAGCCTCCGAAATTATGGATGACTGGTTTGTGCGTACCTGGTGCGCCCTGCTAGGGGATGCTACGAATGACCCGGGGCGTATCAGTGCGTTGTGGAAACAATTACCCCGGAACCTGCGCGAACATCCGCAGCTTATACATGCGCGCATTGGTGCGATGATTGCCCACGGGCAGGTCGGCGAGGCGGAGGTCATCACCCGCAAAGCACTGGATAAGAATTGGAGTGCGGAACTGGCACTAATTTACGGTCAGCTGGAAGCTGATCCGGCGGCACAACTACGCTGTGCAGAGAGCTGGTTACGCTTACGTCCCGAAGATCCGGTCTTGCTGCTGACAGCGGCGCGGCTGTGCGTACGCAATGAGCTATGGGGCAAGGCACGCAGCTATTTTGAAACCAGTAACGCGATCAAGCCATCGCCCGACGCCTGGCATGATCTGGGTCAGTTGATGTTGCGGCTTGGCGAAGAGGAATCTGCATCAAAGGCATTTCAGCAGGGGCTTACGCTGAATTACTCGGGTCCCGCTGTGCTACGTCTGGAAGACGCGAGTCTGGGTGATGAGTAGAGCCGGGTGCGCCTGAAGATATTGAAGGAAGGCATCTAATTACCCAACTGATAACGCACATTTAAATAGACCACGCTGGTGTCGTAGTTCCAAGTATCTGCACTCATCGACAATAGGTTGGGTATTGTACTTGGCTCAACTTCATCAAGTTGCCAGTCACTGCTGGAAAACTTCTCGTACACATAGTTGAGTCCAAAACTAAGGGATTCACTGTATGGGTAACTCATAACCAGTTTCACGTTCTGACGTTTAGTCCGCAAATCCGGGAAGGAGGACGACAAGCCACTGGTATTGTTACGGGTTGATCCAACTGATTGGGACCAGGTGTACTCCAGGTTGCCATCTAGAATGCCTATTAACCCCGGCCAGTTGGCACCCAGCGTCGCCGTCGTGAAGGTGTCATCCGTAGTAGCTGTCCAGTCAGGGTTAGAAAAAGACTGGCTATTAGCCTGTTCTGTCTTGATATCTTCGTTGTACAGGCTTGCATAAGTTGATGCTGATTTTGCAAATAAATATGAGAAATCAGCCCCAAAGCGCAGGTATTCGCTGTCAGTAAGGCCGATATCCGAGTTTCTGTAGTTATCTTTGCCTAGTTCGAATTCCCAGCCAAAATCACTGTTATCCCCAGCAAACACAGTGCCACGCACTTTCAGGCCATTGCGCTGCCTGTCAGCCATGTTGTACTTGCGCATAAGCGGATTTTCCGGGGCTGCGGGGTTGCTTGTGGATGAATATGTTGAACCGCTACGATCCTCAGAAAATAAATCCAGATTGAGATTCGACGTCTGGTTAAGCCTGGTCCGCATTCGGAACCACAGTCGGTTGGTGGTCGTGCGACTGCGATCCTGCTTATTGCGGTCGAAACGTTCCGTGTCAAGTCCCGCATATAACCTAGTTTTTCCGGTTAGCCGGTATTCACCTCGAAGTTTTATCTCGCGGCGTTTGTAGTCGTAAGCAGAACTTGGCACGGCATTGAGCGCCTGGGCTGAGTCCGTTACAACATAATTGTAGGAATTAATCGGAGTCTCGTTGTCAAAATCGTTGTAACGCAATTCACCTTCAAGTGTGAGTTTGCGCCAGGGTGATGTGACCGCTCGCAGGTTAAGGTTGATGGTATCGACCGCAGCATTTGTGGAGTTTGTCGGCAACGGTGTTACTAGCCCGGGATTCAAAGTAAACGGCAGCAGATCAGCATTTTGTGTCATGTGCCCGATGCTGAGTTGACCGTTGAGTGTCGTGCGTGCGGGTAATAACAGGGAACCAGCCAGTGATAACTGATGCGATTCATTATCCGGCGGCAATGCGAGTTGACCTTTATCGGCGCCTGCGCCACTGGTATATGGATTGTCCCAGGTCAGGCTTTCGTTAGTATTTTTAAAAACTGAGCCGAAGTAGGTCAGGGATGCTTGCCATTTATCGGCCGAGAAACTAAGCGCCATCTCAAGATTATCAGTATTGTAATCGACCGGGGCTACCATTTCAGCAGCGTTGAAAAAGAAACTGCCAGCCGAACGTTTCATGCCTTTGCGTTCACGTCGTGTGTAGTCAGTCGTGAATTTCCATTGCTGGCTAAGCTTAAGGTCGAAGCCTAAACCATATACATCCCAGTCCCAGCCGATATTGACCGGTATCTGACTGTTCGCAAGGTCGGTCATGCTGCCTGTGTTGGGCGCGCGGACCCATGTACCTGGCAGTTGCAGTGTATCCGTGCCGTTGCCGGTAAACGGCGTTACCGTGGTGTCGAAAAGCCTTCTGGGTATTGCCTGGTATGAAGCTCGCACCTCGTAAAGGCTTTGTTTGCCGCCTTTGAGAAAGAGCGCCATCGCATCTTTGCTGCGGGTATAACCCTCAAAGATCACATAGTGAGCATCATTGTTCCGATAGCGGCCAAAGAAATTGCTGAACAGATATGCGTCCTTCTCATCCAGGCCAGTGAAGTCACCGAAGTTATACGCATCGTCGGTGACGAAAGCTGGCCCAGCCTCAATGTCCAGATACCATCCGATCGATGGAGTGCAGAGCTCGCAGAGCCAGCCAGACGTATTGGTGGTTTCAGTGGAACCCTCTGCGCGCGCTGCCGAACCGGCCATGACACCTGCTATGACAATGGCCAGTAGCACTATCAACCGGCTCTTTTTGCTCACTGGATTCATCCTCCTCTTCCTATCGCATCAGGTTGTAACCGGATGGGTGATTGGAGCCGTGCACCTGCGTATGGCAGTTCATGCAGCTTCGCTCTAAAACCATTGCCGACGGATTGCCGCCAGGCAGACTCGCGTCAGTAAAGGAAATACTCGGGTGCCCGTTCTGAGAATGACATGACTGACAGAGCAGTGGCGGTCGACGGGTCAGTAGCGCCGGGTGGATAGAACCGTGCGGTTGATGGCAGAGGGTGCAGTCTTCACTGACAGGCGCATGATCGAAAAGTACAGGGCCCCGAAACTCCGCATGACAGCTAAGACATAACTCGTTCGTTGTATTGCGCGTCAGTTGTCCGCTGGAAACGGAAGCATGTGGATTGTGGCAATCCGTGCAGGCCATGGTGGCTGGTTTAACCGGATGGCTGGAATCGATCGGATGCGCTGATGGTTTGCGGCTGTCTGCTCGCTGCTGCATGTGACAGTCAAAACACATTTCGTTTTGTTCGGCCCGGACGAGTGCGGGGTCTGTCGTGCTGTGGATACTGTGACAGCCAGCGCACCCCGTGTCGTTTCGCTCATGCACACTGCCAGCCCAGGCAAGGTGCACATCGCTTTGGTGACAGTCCATGCAAACAGCATCCTGATCGTTTACTGGCGAATTGGCATCTGCCCCAAAATCAACCACAGGGGTATGGCCAGTACGGGTGCTGCGACGTCCAGCGTGGTTGCCGCCCGGGCCGTGACAGGCCTCGCACTGCAGATGAGCCATCGGTGCGTCGGGGTCAGCCTGCTGGCCGTGTGCTGTTTGGAAAATAGCCAGCATCGAATCGCTATTGTGACAACTGAGACAGGTATCGGCACCCGCTTTGCTAAATTCACTAACCAGCGTTGTGTCATCTTCACCTGCCTGGTCTGCAGCATTAACGCCGCCAAGCAATGCCAGCCAGCATACACATATGGCCACGTAAGCGTTCTGCCAGAACTGAGAATTTTTCATGTTATTCAGACTTACGATCCAGTTGATGCACATCATGACAGTCGGAACAGTTCAGTTTGTCAAATACGATACCCTGACTTTCAAAACGTTGATGATTTTTGATCTCATTTTGGTGACAGGATGAACAGATCTCGACTTCACCCTCACGGCTGACATATGGATTGTCCCTGGTATGCATCTGGTGACAGCTGACACAGGTAATGTTCGGCATATCGTGCAGGCTGCCGATCCATTCCATGCCTTCAATATCACCCATATCTTTGCCATGGCAATCAAGACAGGCGCTCGTTTGCTGTGGAATCGATTTCTCATTGCCGAAACGGATCAGCGCAGGAAAGCCTGTCCCACCGCGCGCACGCGATACATGCAGACTTCCGGGGCCATGGCAGGATTCACAACCCTGCAGTGCATAAGGCGCATGCGGGTCATTAGCATTACCGTGTGCGGTTTCTGCCATAACTGCCATATTCTCACCACCATGACAGCGCAGGCAACTTTCTGTGCCCCCATCTGTGTATTGAGCATCAGCAGTTGCTGATCCAGAGCCCTGCGCTATGACAAGTGTGGAATGGAGCATGAAAAATGTGCCAGCCGTTACTATGGCTGTCATAACGATATACTTGCTAACAATATTTCTCAGTCGACAAGAGGATGCTCTAAGCTTTTTATCCATCCTATACTCCGCTAACAATATGACATCCATCAGGTTGTCAATTATTCTCAATTACAGTTCCAGCTTGTGTGCCAGTGCTACATCACTGCGGCCACCTGCACCATGGCAGCCAACGCAGTTTTCCATGATCAGCGCACCGGTTTTATCTCCACCCGTGCCACAAAAATCTACCCGTTGTCGTAACATTCCATCTGTTTCCAGACACGCATCGTAGGAGCTCCCGCGGCTTTCCATGTGTGACTGCGCGCTGGCACTTGAGTGGCATGCGCTGCATGCCGTCGCGTTGGGAGATATCCGTTTGTTGTCAGTTGGATCAGCAGCATCAGGATCAGGTGCGTTCTGATCGCCCCGGTTAACACTGGCAGCCAGCACGCCGCTGGCCGACGCAACCGGATAAAAACCATCATCGGTATGGCATGCGAGACAATTACTCGTACGTTGTGGATACAGGATGTCATCCACCGCATGTTTGCGGTGCAGGAAGTGCTTCATATCCATCGGGCCGCCGCCGCCGCGGGCCGCGTTGGCATTGTGACAAACCTGACAGTCTTCGAGGGCATTGTTGCGATTACTGCCATGAAACGCAGTTAATTCATGGCAATCGTTACAGCGTTCGATATCAGCAGAAGTTCTGCGCGGCACCGCCGGGTCGTCGGTAATGCCAAAATAAATGAATGAAGCGGTAACCGGAACCTTGCCAACATCATCAGTTTGCACACTACCTTCGAAGATGATGACCCCGGAACCGGTTGTGCTGTCCGGTACGGCACCGACATCAAGGTCGTAAGTCAGATTTCCGTTCGGACTGGCCTGTAAAATGCCGCTGCTGTAAACAGCAGCCCTCTGTGGCTGGCCATTAGCAGTTCCGCTGCCCCAGTTGGAATAATCCACTGTGTTCCAGGCGAGGCGCAGGTTTAGCGAACTGGCAGCAAGCTCCATATCGCTCTCAAGATCATAGCGGGCACTTTGATCCAGCGGATCACCGGCCTGAGGATTACTGATTGCGAAGGTTACTGTGGGGGTGCTCGGACTGCCGCCGGGTGGTGTGAAGTTTATATTAAGAATATCGAAACGGTATTCGGCGGCACGCTCAACTGCTGCCAGTCGATGAGTTTCCAGCACTCCCAGTGGATCAAGCGAGCTTGCTCCGTGGCAGGTTGCGCATTCTGTATCATTCGCCACTATCTGTGCGAGTCCGTGGTTCTCGCCGGTTGCAAAGTTCACGTCATCGTGGCAAGCGCCGCAGGCGGCGGCTTTTGGTTGCGTAAACCAGCGCGCAGCATCCGGCGTTTGTGGGTCATTTTCGTCGTGACAGCTCCGACAATTGCGGATGTCCTGCGGATAAACAACATCATCGTAGCAGTGACGGGTGTCACCAAAGCCGTAGATACAATAACTGCCCCCCGCCTGAACGCTTGGCAGGTTAGCGCCATAGTGAATCTTATGAATCATCACCGCCATATCGACGGTGTTACCACTGTTTGCATCAGCCGAGCCTGGATTGTGGCAGGTAACACAATCCCTTGCTTCAAAGCGGGCTCCACCATGTAGCGCGAGTTTCTCATGGCACTTATTACAGGTTTCGGTTTTAATTATTTCGCGTGTGAATAGCCCACTGGTCGCGTTGTTTGACGGGCGCCAGTCATAGTTGGGGTTATCAACCGGCACATAACCACGGATCTCGAAAGTTACGCGATGGGTTAGCGTGGGAATGTACTCAATAGCAATCGGATTAGTGACCTTCGAGAGATCAAACGAAAAAGTGTAGGCGTAGGTGCCATTGTCGTTGTCGATAAATGTGCCGATTGAACCGTTTTCCGTCGTTGCCTGTATTTTTTGCTCTGTACCTGGGCCGATGCCCGGTAATTCAATCTTGTTGATATAGCTTTGCCAGGTGCTGGTAGCACCGTCGGTGCCGGGCACGAGTTTGGCGAGTTTGAAGCTGATTGCAGAGGCTGGCAAATTTACCACCGGGGTGCCATTCTCGTCGGCCAGTGAAAAATTGACGACCGTCGGGCCGCCTACAGTGACGCTATAAATTATGGAATTAATTTCTGCTGCATCATCGATATCCGTACCGCCAGTAGGCACTGTGAAATCACTGCTGCTGGAACCACCGCAACCAGTGAGCAGAACAGTGCAAGTCAACAATAATGCTGTGAAACGCGGTACTGCTGTTATGACTTTATTAAATACGGTGGGAAAATTCTGCATCGGCTATTTAAGCTATTAAAAAATTTATTTATCAGAAAAATATATAGTAATTAATGTATAAAAGGTGCGTTTATGTATTCTTCCACTGCCATGCATCCTCAAGTGCGCTCAATATATCTCGTCGGCTAATCAGGCCCACTAGCAACCCGTTGTCCAGCACCGGGTAGCGGTGATAGCGCTGTTTCAAAAAGCGTTCCGCCGCATCGACGATTCCGGTGTCCGGTGCAAGTGACTCTACTTCGCTGCTCATAAAGTCTGCTACGGTACCGCCGTATTCAGAATGATAGGCAGCATTTAGCACAACTTTCATACAATCTTTTTCTGTCAGGATGCCGACCATGTGTCCATCTTTCTTTACCACCGGCGCGCCAGCTATGTCTTTCTCAATCAGTGTGTTTACAGCTGCCAGAATTTCTGTATCAGCTGTCAGTGTCACGAGTTTACGTGTCATGTAATCTCTAACCAGTAATTTATTTTGAGTCATAATTAAACCTCCGACCGCAGTTTTGTGCCCTTGATACAACGCAGGCTACAGTTCTCAGTTTTTGCACAGTGACCATTTGAATTTGGTCGACATCCGCCATTTATTGGCTTTCCGCCAAAAAACTGGCTGGTTGCCAGAGCAACACAGCAGAGCAGAAAAACAATAAAGGTGCCTATAAAAATTTCCATAAATTGATTGTATTATTTATTTCTTGTGCACGGGTTCCTTAGCTGCCGAAATCATCAAGCAAGATATTTTCTGGCTCCACACCAAGTGAATCCAGCATAGTGAAGACAGCGGAGTTCATGACAGGAGGTCCACACATATAGTACTCACAGTCTTCAGGAGCCGGATGATTCTCCAGGTATTGTTCCAGCAATACCTCATGAATAAATCCGGTGTAGCCTTCCCAATTGTCTTCGGGTAACGGCTTAGACAGTGCCAGGTTCCAGGTGAAGTTCTCATGCTCTGCGGCGAGCTTGTCAAACTCCTCTACATAAAAAGCTTCACACAGGCTGCGTGCACCGTACCAGAAACTGATTTTGCGGTTGGTTTTTATACGAAGCAGCTGGTCGAGAATATGGGAACGCATCGGTGCCATGCCCGCTCCGCCACCAATAAACACCATCTCAGCATCGGTATCTTTGGCAAAGAACTCGCCATAGGGTCCGGAGACCGTAACCTTGTCATCCGGTTTCAGGCCAAAGATATATGAAGAGATGATCCCTGGTGGCGCTTTGGGGGCATTCGGTGGAGGTGTCGCAACCCGTACGTTCAGCATGACGATGTTGTTTTCTTCCGGGTAGTTGGCCATTGAATAAGCACGCATGTCAGATTCTTTGACTACCGACTTCAGTTCAAACAGGTTGAATTTTTCCCAGTCATCACGGAACTGTTCAGGAATCTCAATATTTTTGTAGTCGAGTTCGTAGGGTGGGCACTCAATCTGGATGTAACCCCCGGCACTGAAGTCTATGGTCTCGCCTGCCGGCAACTCAATCACCAGTTCCTTAATAAAAGTGGCGAGATTGTTATTGGAGCGTACCGTGCATTCCCATTTGCTGACGCCGAAGACATCCTCAGGCACCATGATGTGCATGCTTTCCGTGACGGATACCTGGCAGGCCAGCCGTTTACCTGCGGCAGCTTCACGCTTGCCGATGTGTGATTTTTCGGTCGGCAGCAATTCGCCGCCGCCTTCAAGTACGGTAACTTTGCACTGGCCACATGTTCCTTTGCCGCCGCAGGCCGATGGCAGAAAGAGTTCCTGTGTGCTCAGCAGGTTCAGTAATTTACCGCCGGCCAGAAAAGTGAGATCTTTTTCACCGTTCACGTTGATCGTAATGTTGCCGGTTGCAACCAGCCGGGAGCGGGCGAACAGAATCAGCATCGCCAGAATACTGACAATAGCTGTAAACAATACGACTCCTAATATGATCTCGGTCATAGCCTTCTATAAATCAATTCCTGACATACCGAGGAAAGCCAAGGACATCAGGCCAGTAGTGATAAATGTAATCCCCAGTCCCTGTAACCCATCAGGTATATCGCTATATCGCATTTTCTCGCGCAAACCAGCCAGCGCGATAATCGCCAGTGCCCAGCCGATACCGACACCAAATCCGTAGGCAGCGCTTTCCACAAAGTTGTAATTACGTTGCACCATGAACAGCGATGCACCAAGGATCGCGCAGTTAACCGTAAGCAGAGGCAGGAAAATGCCGAGCGCATTGTAGAGTGAAGGCAGGAACTTACTGAGGAACATCTCCAGTATCTGCACCATTGCAGCGATGACACCTATATAGACAATCAGCCCGAGAAAGCTGAAGTCCAGGTGGCCGAGTCCTGCCCATGCGAGCGCACCATCCTTTAAAAGGTAGGTATAAATTAGATTGTTCAGCGGCACACTAATGGTCTCT
>PVMS01045945.1_pt1 | contig 16563 bp, 13 predicted proteins | sample 1853461 | NCBI WGS metagenome assembly PVMS01 (sample SAMN08582032, study PRJNA380276) | Marine sediment metagenome, whole genome shotgun sequencing project. | isolation source: ocean sediment barecode stripped | collected 2017 | reverse complement strand
TCAAAGACCTGTTGAATCAGTTTTTGATACCTGCTCCAAAGATTACTGAAAAGTACCGAAGTAAGCATAAGCAGCTGAAACTCTTTGTATAACGCTTGTCAGTGCGTAAGTGAGCAGATTCGAAGAGCCCGGTGCGGTAGTGCCGGCCGGGATCTGTGAGGGGGCGGTCGGGTAACTGGCCGTTCTACCTTGATTCTTTCCTGAAACGGTTGGGTTGTCCTCCAAAATTAGAGAACATCTTTTCATCAATATCGCTGATAAAAACATTTGCCCCACTTTCGACAAATAACTCGGCAATTTTACCACAGATCTCGGAGGCCCCGGCGGTGATCACCGATATAGCGCCATCAATTGAAATATTCATAGATTCCTTTACCCGCAGCCGTCAGCCGGCTGGACAGCCAATCGTGCTTTGCATACGGTTATAAATGCGTGGGATGATACGAACTAAAAAACTTAAACGTCAAAGCTATTAAAAACATAAAATTGGATTTGCCAAGTTAAAAATTTTTTATCGGTCAATAGATAAGATCACGCTTAACATACTAAATATAAAAGAAAAATAAAATAATTTGATTTATTTTAAGTTTGTTCCGAAATATTTTTATAAAAAATTCTTGACAAACTAAATTTAGCTTGCGTATATTAACTTAAACGTTAAAGTTTTGACTATCGACAATCCAAGCCACCTGAGGTTGGATACTATCACCTGGATTAATCTGCCATGAAGAACAGAGCCACCATTAAGGATATCGCCAAAGTCTCCAATGTTTCTGCCACAGCCGTATCCATGGCGCTGAACGATCGTCCTGGCGTCAGCCCGCAAACTCGACGCAAGATTTTAGGCATTTCCAAACAGCTCAGATATCGACCCAACCTCATAGCTAAAAGCATGATCAGCGGTCGAAGCTACACCATCGGATTCATCCTAAACAGTATCACGGACCCTTTCTTCCCAGAATTGGCCAAAGGCATCGAAGAATATGCCAACCAGCGGGGATACAACCTCCTTCTGTGTAATACCAAGCGGGATTTACAGACAGAAAAAAAATCGATCGACATGCTTCGATCCAAGGGTGTCGATGGCATTATCCTCGCAACGGTTTTGAATGATGCCCCAAATATTCTTCCATTTTTAGAGGATGATTTCCCGTTTGTTCTGATCAACAGGCATTCCATGGACCCGGATCTTAAAAACAAAACCAATTATGTGGTTCTGGATAACTTCCGGGGCGGCTACATGGGGATGGAGCACCTTTATCGGCTCGGACATGACCGAATCGCCATCATCACCGGGGACGTCAACGCGTCTACGACCATTTTGCGGACTAAAGGTTCGATTAAGGCACTCTCTGATTACGGGGCTAAAGTGGATAGAGAACTGATTGTCGAGGGTCGATACCAGCGCCATGTCGCTTACGAAGTTGCCAAAAAACTGGTTGCCATGGAAGCTCCCCCAACGGCCTATTTTGCCCAGGACGATTATATGGCCATGGGGATACGCGAGGCCCTTTTCGAGGAAGGGCTTCGAATTCCGGAAGACATTGCTCTTATGGGATTTGACGATACCGAGATCGCATCATTCGCCGGAATCGACCTTACGACCATCAGTCAGAAAAAATACGAAATGGGAGCAATGGGAGCTAAAATTCTTATCGAAAAGATAGAAAAGACTTCATCTGGAGTCGTCAGTCAGCTAATTCTTGAGGCCGCACTGATTATCCGAAAATCTTGCGGTCATTACAAACACGGGTATGCAAGGCAACCCTTTAATACGGAATAAAATACTTAATTCATAATTTCGATTTCTTTCTGATTCTAAATAACTTGTAACCTCCAAATTAAGGTTGAATATGAATAGCAAAACACCAAAATTTCGAGTTCCAGAAAAAAAGGACACTGAATTGCCCGATTACGCTCTTGTAGAGCGAGAGACCATGATTCGCGGCCTCGGTTACTCCAAAGAAGGCATCAAACGCATCCAAATTGGCGTTGTGAATAGTTGGGGGGAACTCAATCCAGCATCAATCCACCTCAACAGTGTTGTAGGGGCGATCAAGGCCGGGATTTGGTCCGCCGGGGGTACGCCCAGAGAATTCGTCATTAGCTCCATATGTACAAGCATGGCGGGCGGGGATAATTATCATTTGCCCCACCGAGACATTGTTGCGGCCTACATCGAAACCGTAGCTAAAACCAATTTGTTGGATGCCATGGTATTTGTGCCGATCTGCGACGATGTAGTCCCTGCGCATCTTATGGCGGCAGCCAGGCTTGACCTTCCGGCTATCGTAGTTACGGGGGGTTACATGCGACTGAACCATTTCCAAGACCAACCTTTGGATCCATTGGACGTTGCACCGGTTCACTACCAAGCACTTAAAGAAGGCCAAAACGACCAGCGCCAATTCGACCACATTCAGGATTGCAGTTGCCCGGGAATTGGCGCCTGCCCCGTTATGGGTACCGCAAATACAATGGCCGCACTTACCGAAGCTCTGGGCATGTCCCTTCCGTACAATGCAACCATCCCCGGGGCTGACTCACGATTAACCCGCATTGCTTTCAAAGCTGGGACCCAGGTAGTGACCTTGCATAATCATGGGCTAAAACCATCCCATATTCTTACCCAGTCAGCATTTGAAAATGCCATTCAGGCTCTCATGGCACTGGGTGGCTCGACCAATGCCGTGTTGCACTTACAGGCTGTCGCCGCCGAGTTGGGTATTCAAATTGGCGCCGACATTTTTAATGATCTCAGCCGGAAAACTCCCTACATCTGCGATGTGGCCCCATCAGGCCCAAGCGGGCGATTGCTGGATGATTTCGACGCTGCGGGTGGGATGCCCGCATTGTTAAAAAAACTGGAATCCATTATTGACACCGGGGTCAAAACAGTTACCGACCAAAGCCTAAAGGATAACCTGGCGCAAGCCCAGCCGGCTCAAGGCGATGTCATCCGGTCTTTGGATGATCCGCTGGCCGAACAGGGGGGACTCATATTCCTCAAGGGTAATCTCGCCCCCAATGGCGCATTGGTAAAAAGATCCGCCGTGCCTGCAAACATGCTCAAATCTCAGGGGCGAGCCAAGGTTTTTTCAAGTGAAGAAGATGCTTCGTCAGCCCTCCTTGCGGGGGAATTGGTTAAAGGCGATGTGGTTATTATTCGTTATATGGGCCCAAAAGGCGATCCCGGAATGCGATTGCTGCAACGGTTCTTATGGCTATTGGCCGGTAAAAAGATGCAAGAATCCATTGCCTTTGTGACCGATGGCCGTTTTTCCGGCACCAACAAAGGATGCGCGATAGGTCATGTCACTCCAGAAGCAGCTGATGGTGGACCCATCGCTGTGATTCAAGACGGTGATGTGATTGAGTGGGACATCCCGAACCAGACAATCTCTCTAAAAGTTACCCCTGAAACCTTACAAACAAGACTAAATAGTTGGCGTAGGCCCGAGAAAAAGACCAAGGGGTTTTTATCAGTTTATGCCCGGCTAGCACGACCGACGGATCAAGGGGCAGCCCTTGATTATACTGACCAAAATTCCGGCACCTGACGTTTCTAATTATCAAGTTATGGAGGTTGACCATGAGTAAAAAAAACACAAACGCTGATCTCGCTGCTCGACGTGCCAAATCTTTTTCCAGCAGCTATGCCAGTGCCTTCAAATGTTATGTGGACAGGGCCGAAGGGGCGCTGATCTGGGACGTGGAAGGTAAGCAGTATATCGATTTCGCCGGTGGAATCGGCGGGATGAATGTGGGGCATTCGCACCCAAAAGTGGTGGCGGCTCTTAAAGAACAGGCGGAGCGCTTTACCCATACCTGCCTAATGGTGGTGCCTTACGAATCCGCCGTCCGCTTGGCAGAACGCATCTGTGCACTAGTGCCGGGAGACTTTGCCAAGGGTGTGGCTTTTGTTGCCAGCGGGGCCGAAGCCGTGGAAAACGCGGTTAAGATAGCCCGCTACTACACCAAAAGAATCGGTGTGGTGGCCCTGGCCAACGGCTACCACGGAAGAACCATGCTGACCATGGCCATGACCGGCAAGGTCATGCCTTTTAAAGCCGGATTCGGGCCGCTGGCTCCAGAGGTGTACACAATCGGCTCGCCATATTGCTACCGCTGCCCGATCGGTCTTAATTACCCTGATTGCGAAACCGCTTGTGCCGATCTGCTGAACGATTTGTTCATACAACAGATCGCTGCGGAACAGGTTGCCTGTGTTGTGGTGGAACCGGTTCTGGGCGAAGGCGGTTTCATCGTGCCGCCTGCGGACTATCTATCCAAACTCCATGCTATCTGCCAAGCCAACGGCATCGTATTCGTCTGTGATGAAATCCAGACGGGCATGGGGCGCACGGGAAAATACTTCGCCGTAGAACACTTTGGGGTAACGCCGGACCTTATTACCACTGCCAAGAGCCTGGCCGCTGGTATGCCTATCGCAGCCGTTACCGGCAAACGGGAAATCATGGACAGTGTTCATCCTGGTGGGGTGGGCGGCACTTACAGCGGAAATCCTCTGGGATGTGCGGCAGGGTTGGCGGTCCTGGACATCCTGGAATCTGAAGATCTTTTCAGTGCCTCGCTAAGGATCGGTCAAAAAACCCTTACCTGTTTCCAGGAATTTAAAGAGAAATATCCGCTGGTTGGTGATGTACGCGGCCTGGGGGCCATGGTCGGAATGGAATTGGTCACGGACCGGGAGAAAAAGACCCCTGCCACTGATCAAACCAAGGCACTGACCGGATATTGCCTGGAAAAGGGCTTGCTGGTTTTGGCTACCGGGACCTATGGCAATGTCATCCGTTTGCTGGCCCCCTTGGTCATAACCGATGAACAATTGGAACGTGGTCTACAAATCATCGAGGAAGGTTTGTCGGCCTTGGATCAATAACCGCAAATTAGATCGATCCGGCTCGGTACGGGCAGGGCAGGCTTTTCCGGCACTTGGCCGCATGAATTGTTGATCAATTTCGATCCATTGTTTTGGAGGATGAAATGAAAGGATTCCACAACCGCATACTGAAAATTGACTTGAGCAATCAGACTCACTATTTAGATGATTTGAGCACAGTGCCATTGCACAAAACCCTGGGCGGCAAGGGCTTGGGGACTCACATTCTTCTTAAGGACAATCCGCCCAAATGCGATCCATTATCAGCGGACAACCGCCTGATTATCGCCACCGGTCCCATTACAGCCAGTCCTATCCAAGGCGGCAGCCGGTACGGTGTTTTTACTAAAAGCCCACAGACGAATTTTTACTCTGAGTCATATGCAGGCGGCGCAGCCCCCGAGGCTGTCAGCCGCACCGGTTATGACGCCATAGTTCTTTCCGGAATCGCAGATGGGCCTATCGCCTTGGAAATATCAGAGTCCGGGGTTCAATTCCATGACGCGGTCGACCTGTGGGGGCTTGATTGCTACGAGACCGAAGCCGAAGCGCTTAGGCGCTGGGGCAGTGAGCAAAGTGGCAAAAACAAGTCCGGAGCCATCGTCATCGGGCCAGCAGGGGAGCAGCAAGTACGTTTTGCGGTGATTGAAAATGACAAGTGGCGGTCGGCTGGACGCACAGGCGTGGGTGCTGTCATGGGCTCCAAGAAAGTCAAGGCCATTGTCTTTAATGGCAAACAATTTCGGGAAATGGCTGACCCTGACGGCGTTAAGGATTTCGTCAAGGCTACATCCGCCCGCATGAAGGAAATGCCGGTCATCGAGAACTACCGGAAATTGGGAACCCCCATGCTGGTGGATCTGCTCAATGAGGTCGGCGCCTTTCCCACCCGGTACTGGTCAAAGGGACGGTCGGATCACCAAAACAAGATAAACGATTTAGCCATGCGAACGATCATGGATGTGCGGCCCAACGCCTGCCGCCACTGCCCCATTGCCTGTGGGAAGCTATCAACCGTAAAAAGCGGTCCCCATGCCGGCCTAACCGTGGAAGGCCCTGAATATGAGACCATTTTCGCCTTTGGCGGGCTTTGTGAAATCGACTCCATCGAAGAGATTGCCTATTTAAATGATTTGTGCGACCGCCTTGGCATGGACACCATTACCGCGGGCAACCTTTGCGGGTTCACTATCGAGGCCAGCCGCCGCGGGAAAATAAAGCATCAGATTGACTATGGCGACGCTGTCAGTGTGGCAGAGCTTTTAGAAAAGATTGCCCGCCGGGAGGGGATCGGCCAGGTGCTGGCAGAGGGAATCGTATTTGCAAGCCGGGAATGGGACTTAGAGGATGTGGCCATACATGTCAAAGGTCTGGAACCGGCCGGCTACGATCCCAGGGTCTTGAAAGGCATGGGATTGGGTTACGCCGTCAGCCCCAGAGGCGCATGTCATATGCGGGCCACTTTCTACAAACCAGAAATATTCGGTCAAATACCCATGGAACAAATCAAGGGCAAGGCTGAATTGTTCAAAGATTACGAGGATCGTCTAACCTTGATGGATTGCCTCATTTCATGCCGCTTCTATCGCGATCTTTACATGTGGGACGAAATGGCCCGGATTGTGGAATTGACATGTGGCATTAACTTGGATCGCTCCAGCATGGAAACCGCAGCTGATCATGTGGCAGACATGGTTCGTCGGTTCAATTTGCGCGAAGGTATGACCCCCGGTGACGAAAGCCTTCCGAAACGCTTTTTTGATGAGCCGCTGGAAAATGGCGATGTCATTAGCCGCGAAGACTTAGACATAATGAAATCAGAATACTACCAGCTGCGCGGTTGGGGCGAAAACGGGGCTTTTTTGGATTGACCGGGTATGCACGGACGACTCAGCGATAATCTATGTTTTCTACTGTATTACCGGGGTACATGTAAGATTTATAACCAAATGACCCATAAATCTAGTGCCATCAAGCGCGGCCGACATCGGTCGGATAATGACATTACATTAAAAAGAAAGGAGGTTAGGTTTATGGCAAATGTCGATGGAACTCCCCTCACTTCACCGATGCCTGGAAAAATTGCTGATTATCACAAAAGTGACAGAAGCAGAGTGATGGCAGGGGAAACCATTATTACCATCGAATCAATGAAAATGGAAATGCCAATAATGTCTCCAGTTAAAGGCATTGTCACACAGCTCAACTTTTAAAAGGGAGATGTAGTCGCTAAAGATGATGTGCTTTGTTTAATCCATTAAAGATAGTTCAATTGCAATCTACAAACCTTAAAAAGAAAGAGGAGGCCAAGTATGAAAAAATCATTTATTATCAAATTAACTATTCTAGCAGTAGTTTGTTTCTTTTTTACTTCACTCGGTTTTGCAGCCGAGAAGCTGGTAAAACCTCCTGAAGGAGGGAACTTTGAGGCGATAAGGGTGGATTATGTCTACCCTCCAGTTAAGGCACTCGCCAGCTGCAAGGAGGAACTGGATTCAGGTAAAGTTGTGTCCGGAGTTTTCGAAAAATCCGATCCTGCAACCAAACCTTGGAGAATTGGCGTGTTATTTCCTCACCTAAAGGATCCTTTCTGGCTCGGCTGCAACTATGCAGTGTTCGAACAAGCGGAACGACTTGGGGTTGAAACCACACTGCTTGCAGCCAAGGGTTACAACGATTTGGTGGGTCAGCTTGCGCAGATGGATGATATGATATCTGGCAAATACGATTTGATCTTATTGGCACCCATCAGCTATAAGGGAAATGATGAGTCGGTTGCCAATGCCAAAAAGGCTGGTATACCGGTAATTAATGTTATCAATGACCAACAAAGCGATGACTTGTTGACAAAGGTTGATGTATCTTTCTGGCAACTCGGTTATGCGGCTGCAAAATGGGCCATTGACGACGCTATGAAAAATGGATTGAAGGAAATCAATGTGGTATTGCTGCCAGGACCTGCCGGAGCCGGATGGGTGATGGGGGAGGTAGAAGGAACCCAGGCTGCAATAAAAGATTCTCCAATTCCAGTTAACGTATTAGCCATTAAGTATGGTGACAGTGGCAAGGACACTCAATTCAAGTTGGCCGAAGACATATTTACCACTTTTGGCGACAAGATAGACTATCTGTTTGGGTGCAGTGTTTGCTCCTGGTCCGCCGCTCTGCCAATGAAGGAAGCTGGTCTGGCTGATAGACTCAAAATTGTGGGCTATGATATCACTCCCGATACCGTACAGGGGATTAAAATGGGTGACATCGCTGCAGCTGCAAATTGCCACGGTGCTGATCAATACCGTATTGCAATGAATTTTGCAGTCGATTATTTAGAAGGCCGAGTAAAACCAGACGAAGTACCCCATACTATAGTTCCCAAATATAAAATCTTAGAATCAGCGAATTTCAAAGAATACCCTTTTCATGTTTCTCTTGCCCCGAAGGGTTTTAGGCCAAAATTCAATTATAAACCATAGCGTATTGGTAATCGAGGAGGTGAGATTCCTGATGTCTGTTCCGGTCGAGAATTCTCACCCCCCGTTTACCAAACTGCTGTTTCGATTAATAATGTGAATGATCAGATATACTTAATTTGACTTTGTAAAGATAATTCATGCATTTTTCCATAAAAACATAGTATAAGAAATATCATAAAATCAACCCGGGAGAAAGAGTTCTAAGCCCAGGAGGAAAGCTTATGCAACTCCACAGACGGCGATAGGCGGAGTCGGCGGGCGCTTTAGTGTCCCTTTCGGGGATGGTTGAAATCCCTCGCCTTCAGGCGAAGAAAAGGTTATAGTTGTCGCTATACGACTTTATAAACTTGGAGCCCATACAAAGACGGATCTCAAAGCCCACTTGATTTGGATTCCGAAATATCGGAAAAGAGTTCTGACTGGACAAGTGGCCATACGTACCAGCGATGTATTGCGGCAAATTGCCATGGAGCACGAGATCGACATCATAACAGGCAAGGTGACAGTCGATCACATTCATATGTTCATTTCATATCGACCGACGCAAAACATAAGCAAGATTATGCAATGGTTAAAAGGCATAAGCTCACGGATTTTGTTGTCAGAGTTTCCGCACCTACGCAAGCAATTTTGGGGCAGGCACCTGTGGGCCAGAGGCTATCTGGCTGTCAGCTCGGGCAATATCACCGACGAGATGATCCAGCGATATATCGAAGAGCAGGAAGGTGAACCCTTCGTAGATGACAGTCGATTTCAAATCGACAACTCTTAAACCCCTAGTCTTATAGACGAGGGTTGTTTAGTTCCCACATGAAAACCTACTACAGCGGACATTTTCAGTCCTACCGCCATGATGTATCTGACAAAGCAAGGCAATATGCCAGTGGTCTGATGCAGGCAGGCCCACGATAGAATAATGTTACGAAATCAAATTAAGTATCTGTTAATATTACAGCACTGCTGTTTTGCTGATCAGAAGCTATAGACTGAATAGTATGCGATAAAACGAGAAAACAATGCAAGGAGAGTCATTAAAGGATAGATCTGATCTAAATAGCGAATATTTATTTTATTTCTGAATAGTATAGCCCCATCAAAAATTGGAGATAAACATGTCAATCAACCCGCCGCCGTTACTAAAAGTGATCAATCTTACAAAGAAGTTTGAAGGAATAACAGTTCTTGATGACGTAAACTTTGACCTTAATGCTGGCGAAGGTCATGTTCTCTTTGGCGAAAACGGTGCCGGAAAAACCACATTTACTAAAATACTATGCGGTGGTTATCTTCCCAACAAGGGGGAAATCATTATATCCGGTCAAAAGGCGAACATTAAGAATCCGTCTGACTCCAAGAAATTAGGTATCGTCGCTGTACATCAGGATTTTAGTTTAATCCCACAATTAAGTGTTATTGAAAACTTGTATCTTGGCAGGGAGTACAAGAAAAATTGTTTTTTGGACAAAAAAAGCATGGTAAAGGAGGCTTCCGAATATCTGGAAAGTCTAAATCTAGATTTCGAGATCGGTCTAAAAGAAAAGATAAATGAACTTACTATTGAAAAACAACAGATTGTTGCTATTGCCAGGGCGATGCTCCAGTCTGTCAAAATATTAATCTTGGATGAACCTACTTCGTCTTTCACTGATAGAGAAACTAAGATGCTGTTTGATCATATCGAAGAACTCAAAAAGAAAGGTATCGGTATAATTTATATTTCCCATGTAGTTGAAGAATTAAAGGCAGTTGGTGATAGGGTTACGATACTCAGGGATGGTAAGATCGTAGGATCGATAAACAAAAATTCCGAAATTACCAAAGACAATTTGCTTGAAGGGATGATCGGCAGCAAAGAGGAAGAGCCGTTTCCAAAATTGCGGCCATTTACAAAACGAACTAATCTCCGTATTCAAAAACTATATACAAAGAGCGGACTCAAGGATGTTGATTTTGAACTAAGAGCAGGTGAAATAATAGGAATTGGCGGATTACCAGATTCAGGTAAATCCAGGATTGGAAGAGCCATTTTTGGTCTCGATAAAATACTGTCTGGCGATATCCAGATAAACAATCATAGCATCAGCAATAAGCTTTCGCCTTCAAAAGCCCTCCAACACGACGTAATTTATTTTCCACCTGAAAAGCTTGAAGCTTTGGTTTTGTGCCGCAACATGCTGGAAAATCAAACATTGCCATCGCTTAAGCAAAAATTTATGAAAAAAGGTGTATTGCAGAAGCCTTTGGAAAAACGGCGCGTTTCCGAACAGATAGAAAAACTGTCCATAAAGCCGCCGAACATGTTTCAGCGGGTAAGATACTTGAGTGGAGGAAATCAACAAAAAGTGGTCATTTCGCGAGGGTTACTTAAGAATGCAAACACCTTTATTTTCGACGATATTACACGAGGCGTTGACATAGCCTCAAAAATTGAATTTTATCGGATAGTCAACGAATTGGCCGTTCAGGGCAAAGGAATTCTCTTTATCTCATCCGAAATATCTGAACTCTTAAATTTGTGTCACAATATAATCATAATGTATAACAAAAAAATATTTAAATATCTCAATAAAGATTCCGCAACCAGAGAGAAATTAATCCACTGTTTGCTTGGTTTAGAAATGGAGGTATAATGAGTACTACTGATCTGGCTCTTCAAGTAGACAAATCTAAAGGTATTTCTATCAAAGAAAAATTCCTTAAAGCTCTGCGGCTAACGGGATTTCTGCCCTTTCTTATCATCATAATATTAATCCTCGGTCTTTTCGTTGATAACTTTTATACGTTCCGCAACATAATGAACGTTCTCAGGCAGGCTTCATACCTTGCGATTATAACGACTGGTGAAATGCTTGCCTTTCTTGTCGGTGGGTTCGATTTGTCCATTGGCTCAATCGTTGCGATAACCAGTGTGGTATCAGCACTAACGATGGCTAGTGGATATTTTGAAACAGAAGTTATGATGACAATCGTTGGCATTGCTGTCGGACTCGGAAGTGCCTCACTTATCGGTGTTGTTAACGGTATGGTGATAGTACTATTCGGAGTCGCTCCATTCATAGTAACACTTGCAACAATGGGAATCGTCGCAGGGTTGGCGCTTTATATTTCGGGCGGAACACCAATTTGGGGAGTTCCCAAACTAATGATTAATATTTTTGGCAGCGGATCAATCATTGGAGTCCCAACGGTGTTCATAATAGCCATAATCATATCAGTCATAATGTATATCCTTATAAATCATACGCATATAGGGCGATATTTTTGGGCTATCGGCGGGAATGAAGGAGCCGCTATTTTGTCGGGGATTAAATCAAAGCGATATACCATCCTTGCCTACACTCTCTGCGGGTTTTTTGCAGGCTTCACAGGCATTCTTCTAACTGCCAGGGTTGGCTCTGGTGAACCTGTATTGGGTACTGGACTGATGTTGCAGGCAATGGCGGCAGCGGTCATTGGCGGCACTAAAGTCGGTGGGGGCGAGGGCAACATACCAGGAACACTTCTGGGAGCCCTCTTGATAACATTATTCGCTAATATAATGAATCTTGCCAATATCGGTTCATATGTCCAAATGATTGTGATGGGTTGTTTATTGTTATTAGCTATCATTTCAGATGAGATAGTTACCCGCAAATAACATCCAGCATTAGGAAAGAAATTATATTGATGATCGAAATACAAAGTCAAATTTATTGTTTTCCTTTTTGATTAGAAATGGATAACAATGCAAAAAGGAGGTTTAAATGGGTATAGAGATAGATCTAAACTGCGATGGAGGTGAGAGCTACGGTATTTATAAAATTGGTAACGACGAAGAAATGATGAAATATGTCACCTCCATCAGTATAGGATGCGGGTTTCACGGAGGAGATCCGCATGTTATGCGACAAACCGTTGAATTGGCAAAAAAATATGGAGTTGCAATTGGAGCGCATCCTGGATTTCCCGATTTGATAGGATTTGGAAGAAGAAAGCTAGAGGTTACTCCCCAAGAGGCAAAGGATTATATAATTTATCAAGTAGGGGCTCTGAAAGCATTTTGTGAGTCCGCTGGAGTCGAGTTCCAGCACCTAAAACCCCACGGACAACTATACAATATGGCTTGGAATGACAAGGAATTAGCCCGTGGAATTCTTGAGGCTTTACGTGGAATAAAGCCTGAACCCATATTTTTAGCGCTATACAATACGATTCCATACAAAATGGCCAAAGCTATGGGAGTCCATGTCAAAGGAGAATTTTATGCTGATTTGGAATATGCACCAGATGGAACTACATTTATTAAAAAGGTGCATGGTGAAATCGACGTTAATGAAACTGTGGAAAAAATATTGAAGATGGTTCTTGATGGAAAAGTAACAGCTTCAGACGGCACAAATATTGATGTCAGAGGAGAATCAATATGTTTTCATGGGGATAACCCGAAAGGCCCTGAAATCGTGATGGCCGCAAAAAAAGCACTGGAAAAAAAGGGGGTTCAAATTGTTCCGATAGGGAAACAATCCAATTGAAAATCGATATGTCCAGATTGCATAAATCAGAGATCAGACCTAAAAATGCCAAAATTGTTTGACCATAGAGTTAATATCACAAGTACCCTGGCTTAAATTTTGAAAACGGAAATTTGGTCAACTTTATAGTATATTGATTCATAAGGGGTGCTAAAAGGCAATTGTGTTAGCAAAACTAAACCGCTGATTTTATTGATACAGGACATTAAGAATTTTTCGTTTTTTTCATGCTACTAAGGGGGATTATTCATGATCTATGAAGCACCACGCTACCTGTATTCAGGTGACCAATATCTCACGATTGAAATTGGCGATGAGATGAGCCTAGAGGCAAATTTTAATGTAATTGGGCTAGATGGAGCAATCAAACAGACCAATATCGAAGGTGTGATTGAGACACTGCCGGGTTGGCGTTCCATGTTGCTTCATTATGATGTATTGAAAATCTGTACTGAAGATCTCATTATTGAAATTAAACAGATTGCTGAAAACATTTCAGAAATCAAAGAAGTTCCGTCTCGAATCATTGAATTGCCTATAAAGTATGGCCTTCCTTATGGAACTGACATTAAATTCGTTGCAGAGCAAAACAACCTGACCATTGAGGAAGTGATAAAGGTCCATTCAGAAACGATGCATTGGGTCGGAATGGTTGGATTCACACCTGGTTCACCTCAATTAAAACAACTCAACCCCACCCAGTTGCTTTCTGTTCCCAAATATACTTCTCCTCGAATCTACACGCCCAAAGGCGCAATAGGCCTTGGAGGAAGTCTCACTGCCATTTATCCAATTGTCAGTCCTGGCGGGTATCAGCTGATGGGACTAACTCCGGTTCCGATTTATGATCGGTTTCAAAGTCTCGATATTTTAGAAGACAATCCTGTTTTACTTAGAATTGGGGATAGGGTTAAATTTAATAGTGTTAATAATCAAGAGTTTGATTCAATAAGACAAAGCGTCTGGGAAAATAGCTACAAGTTTCAAATCAAACATGAAACTTACTCACTTTAGGAGGCGATAATGGGCGAAGCTGTTTTTAAAGTAATTCAACCTGGAATATTTTCAACGGTTCAAGATTTAGGTCGTAAAGGCTACTTTGCCATTGGCATTCCACCTTCAGGCGCCATGGATAAATTCGCCCTCAGGATGGGAAATTTATTGTTAAAAAATCCTTTAGGTTGGGCAGGGATCGAAGTCACAGCGATCGGCAGCACTCTAAAAGTATTAAAAAATACAGTAATTGCTTTAACTGGAGGAGATTTTGCGACAAAATTAAACGGAGATTCGGTTCCAAATTGGCATGCAATATCTGTTAAAAAAGGGGACACACTTGCGCTTAGGGGAGCTAAAGCTGGCTGGCGGGGGTATATTTGTGTTGCCGGTGGCATTGATGTTCCGCAAGTTCTAAATTCGCAATCAACCTATACTCAGGGGGGAATGGGCGGTGTGAATGGAAGGCCATTGAAGGCCGGTGACATTTTAGAATGCTCGGTTCCCATGGTGAATCTCGATACTTTACACAATAGAAGAGTCCGAGAATCAGTTCTTCCGCTTCCAGGAGAGGAAAATGTGTTGAGAGTTGTTTTAGGCCCTCAAGACGATTATGTTAGAGATGAGAGTATCAAAAAATTTTTAAACACACCTTACAGGGTTTTCCCTAACTCAAACCGGATCGGATATAGATTTGAAGGGCCCCAACTCTTCTTCAACGAAAGAGAAAGATCACAAGATGCCGGGTCTGATCCATCCAATATTGTGGATGATGGCAATGCTATAGGGGCGATTCAAATACCGGGTGGTACAGAACCTATCTGCCTTGGGCCGGATGGTGTATCGATGGGAGGATACGTCAAAATTGCTTGTTTGATTACAGCGGACATGGATAGAATGGCACAGCTCAGACTGATGGAATATGCTAATTTTAAAAGTGTAACTGTAAGCGAAGCAAGACAAATTCTCAAAGAATCAGTTGGCCGGTCAAGCGAAGAAAATGTGTTAACATAAGTCGGAGCGATGTGGTCGGAAAGTGGGTTAAGAGATAATATGCAGGAGATATTAAATGAAATCATATGACATAGCCGTTATCCCCGGTGACGGTGTAGGGCGTGAAGTGGCGGCAGAAGGGGAGAAGGTGCTGAATGCCGTTGCCCAAAAACACGGCTTTAAGATCGGCACCGAAACGTTTGATTGGGGCTGCGATTATTATTTGAAGCATGGCCGAATGATGCCGGACGACATGCTGGATACACTTAGGGATTTTGATGCCATTTTTCTGGGGTGTATCGGGGATGCCAACAAGGTACCCGACCACATTTCCCTGGTTCTGCTGCTGACCATCAGAAAAGGGTTTGACCAGTATGTCAATCTGAGGCCCATAAATCTCTATCCGGGTGTGTCTTCGCCGGTAAAAACCGCCACCCCTGAAACAGTGAACATGGTTGTGGTCAGGGAAAATACGGAGGGTGAATACGCGGCCAACGGAGGTATCTTCAAAATGGGAACTCCGGACGGGTTTGCGCTGCAAACGGCCATTTTTACCCAAAAAGGGTGCGAACGGGTTATGCGTTTTGCCTTTGAACTTGCCGCCGGACGCATGGAATCGGGGGATTCAAAACAAGCCAGGGTGACCAACTGTACCAAATCGAATGCGCTCAATTATTCCATGGTGTTCTGGGACAGGGTTTTTGATCAGGTGTCACGGGATTATCCGGAAATCAAAACGGACATGGCCTTGGTCGATGCGCTGACCATGTGGTTCGTCAAGAACCCGGGCGCCTTCGATGTAATCGTGGCATCCAACCTGTTCGGGGATATCATCACGGATCTCGGCGCCATGCTTCAGGGGGGGATGGGATTTGCGGCTGGCGCCAATTTAAATCCCGAAAAAATGTTTCCCTCTATGTTTGAACCGATACACGGGTCGGCACCGAAGTATGCAGGCAAGGGCATCGTCAATCCCGTTGCCGCCATCGAATCGGTCAGGATGATTGTGGAGCACCTGGGTGAGACCGAAGCCGCCCATGATATCGAAAGGGCCATTGGCAGTGTGCTGAAATCTGGCAGCGTCAGGACCCGCGATATGGGGGGAGACCGTTCGACATCAGAGATGGGGGATGTGATCAGGAAGGCTATTCTTTCGACCTGATAATCATTGGACCTGTATGCCCGTCGGTTTAAAATTCAGCCTCAGCTGACCAGAAAGATGGTTGCTGAGCTGCTGAGAGTAATGGCTTATCCAAAATTCAAACTGACCGAAAATGAAATCCAATACCTGCTTTATGTCGAGATTTTGCCGTTTTGTAATGTTGTTCCGGTAAAATCCGGTCCGGTCATTATTGCTGAAGATCCTTCAGATGATATGTTTTTAAATAGAATCCATTCATTCCCAATTTCAACATACAAAGCGACATTCTCAAATACTTTCGCCGGCTGATCAATCGTCAATCGTCCTTCGCCCGGCCTTCGTCACTCGTCATTCGTCATTCGTTCCGCCTTTGTCAAAGATCTGGATCGCACCGGTGCTGCAGACACTCACGCACTGGGCATGACCGCCGCACAAATCGCAATGATAGATATCATCATTCCATCGAACGAGCGCATGAAAGGGACAAGATTCTGAAAAGGATTTTTCCCAGACAAACCGGGAACGATATTCCTCCGGATCCGGCTGGTC
>PVMS01109767.1_pt1 | contig 16564 bp, 19 predicted proteins | sample 1853461 | NCBI WGS metagenome assembly PVMS01 (sample SAMN08582032, study PRJNA380276) | Marine sediment metagenome, whole genome shotgun sequencing project. | isolation source: ocean sediment barecode stripped | collected 2017 | reverse complement strand
TTTTTAGAAATATTTGCCGCTGATTCATTAGCAAGATCATTCACTGTCTTTATTCCTAAAGTGTTTAATTGAATTGCTCTTTTTTCTCCAATTCCTTTCACTTGTGTTAATTCAATATCAGGTTTATCGGGATGGCTTTCCGGTGTTTTTTTTTCATAGATTACTGCTGGTTCTAGTTTATTTTCGATATTCTTTTTCATAGATTTTTCAGAGGACACAACATCATTTTTAGGTTCAGGCAAGATAACAGGTATTTGGCAAGATTGTGCTGGAGTCTTAGGTCTTTGAGAATAACCTAAAATAATTGATATTAATCCAAGAACGACCGTTAAAATTACCCACAAATTTTGCTCATCATCATTTATACCTTCTATTTGAACCAGAAAAGGTAAAATTGTAATAGCTAATAATACAATACCTAAAATGTACATAGTATAGTCTAATCGCATTTTAATTCACTAACTATTAAACTCCCATTTACGTCTTAATTAATTTTCTCCCAAACAAATCCTAAGTTTGTGATTTGCACTTCCTTACTTATACCGATTTTTTTCAAAGGGATTTTTTTTAATTAAATTATGTTTCATTAACAGTTTTGTTGAATTTCTAGCGTTTAGAATAATAGTTGTAGCCTTTTCTCGTAATTCTTGTTTACTAGGTTTTATTCTAGCAACACCTTGTTCGATTGATTTGATAGCACAAGCAACTGCTTCTCTAGGATAAACTTCCCATTCATCCATTGTTGGCAAAATATTTGTTTCACTAATACCACGTTCCTCCGCAAATAAGGCAAGTTCTGTTGCGGCAGCAATACACATATCATCAGTTACAGTCTTTGCCTTCACATCCAAAACACCACGAAAAATTGCTGGAAAACCTAAACTGTTGTTTACTTGATTAGGAAAATCACTTCGACCTGTAGCAATTATTTTTGCACCTCCTTGTTTAGCATCCCAAGGCCATATTTCTGGAATTGGATTAGCACAAGCAAACACTACTGATTTGTCAGCCATTGTTTTAATCCATTTTTTTTTGATTGTATTAGGACCAGGTTTAGATGCTGCAACAACTACATCAACATCCTTGAAAGCATTTGAAATATCTCCCGTTCGACCTTCGGAATTTGTTTTTTGAGTTAAATCGTATTTCCAAGGATTTGCTTTCTTTATAATATCTGATCTATTAGTATGTATAATTCCTTTTGAGTCTACCATAATAATGTTGCCTGGCTTAATACCCCAGCGAATTAACACATATGCAGTACGCATATTTGCAGCTCCAGATCCAACAAGAGTGATTAAACTTTCAGTTGGTTTTTTTCCAACAATTTTAAAAGAATTAATTAAACCCGCTAAAATTACAGTTGCTGTTCCCTGTTGATCATCATGCCACACTGGAATATGCAATTGATCTCTTGCATGTTCTAAAACCTGAAAACATTTAGGATTTGAAATATCTTCCAAATTTATTCCACCAAAAGTTGGTTCAAGAAATTCACAAGTACGCACTATTTCATCAGGATCTTTAGTTTTTAAGCATATAGGAAAGGCATCAACACCCCCCAGGTATTTAAAAAGTAGTGCCTTTCCTTCCATTACTGGCATAGCAGCTTCTGGTCCAATGTCACCTAAACCAAGAACACGCGAACCATCAGATACTACACCTACATAATTCCAACGATTTGTTAACTCGAACGAACTATTAGGATTTTTCGCTATTTCACTACAAGCTGCAGCAACACCCGGAGTATACCATATAGCAAAATCATCACTGCTTGAAATTGAACATTTAGGCATTACCTGGACTTTTCCTTCATAAAATCTGTGTAACTGTGGAGAAATTTTTTCAGGTTTTTTTGCAGTAATTAAAAGTTTTTTAACATTCGGCTTTGATAAATTATTTTGAACCATTTTTTAACACCTATATTCAAAAAACATAAAAAAAAGATGCCTTTAGGTATCTACATATTCTCAAAAAAAGTAGATAAAAGAAAGTGAGGGTTGCTTTTTAAAGCAATATTTTATTTTTTTAGCTTAATATCTTGGTCGATATCCGCCGCCGCCGCCTCTACCGCCGTAACCGCCGCCTCTACCTCCTCTGTAAGGGCGTCTTGGCTGGTCGTATTCTTTGCTAGAAACATTATTTTCTGTATTTACTTCTACGTCCATTGGAGTTTCAGATAGTTCTAGTTTTCCATATTTTCCTACATTGAGTCGCATATTACCTTTAAAGAGCGTAACATAGCCATTATCAACTTTTACAGTATCGCTCTCGTTAACCTTCTCAATATTGTCATCCCACAAAGTTAGATAAATAGATCCAGTTTCGTCACCTACTAGTGCGTCACACACTTTGTGTGCTGAACCATCTCTGCCCATTGGGATATCTCTTATTTCACTCTTAGAAACTACTTTTGCCAGTACATTAACTGCTCTTGACTGAGGAGTTAATTCGCCTACTTTAGCATCCACTGGTTGTCTTTTGTTTTCAAAAAAACCTTCTACTGCCAATCTGATTTAACACCTAATTTTTTTCTGATTTTATGCTTAATTTTTTTTTAAGACTAACACATCTTAGAAGAAATGCGACACTTAAGGTTTTTGGTAACTATTTTAGATGTTAAATAAATACTAAATAAAATGAATTCTACTATAAATTTTTCTCGTCTAATATTTCCAACAAGTTTTTTTAATCGACCTCTTTTTTGATTAAAAAACTGTGTTTTGGTGATGCTTTTGTATACCAACCCAAAATGTTCTTATGAAGTTTAATGGTTCACTTTTGTTAATTGGAAAAATTAAAATTTATTGTGTACATTTTCTATATGGATAGGTATTTTCTATGGTATGTAATGAGGTCAGAAAAGATTATTTATTAAATCGTTGGGTTGTTATTGCCACTGAAAGATGTAGACGTCCAACAGATTTTATCAAAGCTAAACACCATCATGTTAAAGAGATTTTGTGCCCACTTTGTGTCGGTAATGAAGATCTAACACCACCAGCTGTTTTACTTTATTTAAATGAAAATGGAAAAATATTAAAAACCGAAGATAATTTTAAACAAAGAAAGAAGAATTGGCTTATTCGAATTGTTCCTAATCTTTATCCTGCTTTCAACGAGTATGAAAATACCAATTGCAACAAAAAAAGTAATTTTTCTAGCAATTTAATCAATGCCATTGGTCATCATGAAGTTATAGTTGAATCTCCTAAACATAATGAAGATCCTTCTAGTGCAAAAATTGATCAATTGATTAATTTAATCAATGCGTATATTGATAGATTAGTAATTTTAAGTTCTAAGCCATATGTAAAATTTGTCTCGATTTTCAGAAATTATGGCAGAGAGGCAGGAGCGTCACTTACTCATGCACACAGCCAAATTGTAGCAATGCCCTTTGTTCCAATAATTTTAAGAGAAGAAATCGATGCTTGTCAAAAGTTTTATAATAAAAATAAGAAATGTATTTTTTGTGATATTATAAAAAAAGAAACAAAAGGTCCAAGACTTATATTTCAAAATGATTGTTTCATCGTTTTTGCACCATTTGCGAGTATTCAACCTTTAGAGTTTTGGATTATTCCAAAACGTCATGATAATACAATAATAAATTTAACTAAACATGAAATAAAAAATTTTGCGCAAACTTTAAAAAAAAGCTTAATGGCTCTCAAATTGCTTGTTAACGATCCTCCTTACAATTTTGGTTTTCATCTTTCATTAGATAAAAAAAATAAAAAATTCTATCATTGGCATTTAGAAGTCTACCCAAAATTATCAATTTGGGCCGGTTTTGAAAAAAATACAGGTGTCTATATTAACACTCTTCCTCCTGAAAGAGCTGCACTAGAATTAAGAAAGATCATTAAAAATAATTTAATATAGAATTTCAAGAAATTCTGGTTTAATATTCATGATATCTTCAACATATGCCCGTAAAGGTTCAGCTATACTCCAAGCTTGAGCTATGCAACCTCTGGGTTCATGAGGCAAATCTCCATCAAATATTTCACTAATATATCCAAGTCCAGAAGTTAAAAGATGAGTTTTTAGAATTGACTGTAAAATATTTTGTGAGATAGTATCAACTTTTGTGTTTTCAATTTTTTTCATTTTGAAATATGCAGTAATGAAGGGGCCAAGTAACCATGGCCAAATGGTACCATTATGATATGCTTGATCTCTATTTTTTCTATTGCCAAAATATTTCCCTTTGTATCTCAAATCGGTTTCTTCTAATGTTTTCAATCCATATGGGGTAAAAAGTTTAGAAGTAACAATATCCAAAATTGTTTTAAATTGATTTTTTTCAACAATAGAAAAATCCAGAGCTAAGGGAATTATTTGATTAGGTCGAATTGATGAATCAGGTGTAGTAGTATTAACCACATCAAATAAGCAATTTCTTTGGATGTTCCAAAATTTTTTATTAAAACTTATTTTTGATTTAAATGCAAGTTTTGAATATTTTTCTGAAATACGATTATCGCCAAATTTTTGACCTAATAATTCTGTAATCTTTAGTGCATTATACCAAAGAGATTGTATTTCTACTGCTTTTCCAGATCGTGGCGTAACAGCTTTTCCATCTGCCATGGCATCCATCCAAGTTAGTTGAGGACCATGTTGAAGCAAACAATCATTATCCATTTTAATCCCAAAGTCAGTTCCTTTTTCAAAAGAGCTAACAATTTCAAGAATTGTACCCCATAACTTTTTGTTAACAAAAGTAAAATCTTTAGTATATTTTAGGTATTGTAAAATTGCGTTTATATACCATAAACTAGCGTCAACTGTATTGTAACCCCTATCTTCTGGTTGATCTCGTTGGAAATTAGGGATTAAACCATTTTTTAGAAGATGGGAAAAACTATGTAAAAGTTTTTTTGCAGCACTAAATTTTCTAGGAACAAGCAATAATCCAGGTAATGAAATAAAAGTGTCTCGACCCCACGGTCCAAACCAAAAATAACCAGCCAATATATGTTTGTTGTTCTTATGATCTTCAACAACGAGATTTTTTGCAGCCATTATAATCCAATTTAACCAACTACTTTCTGGAATTTGAGAATAATTGGAATAAAAATTGCTAAGCAATTGACAATATCTATTTTCCTCAATTTTTAAAGATAATTCAATTTCTTCGTTACTAATACCTATTTCTTGAATAAGATCCCAAGCATTTTTTTTATTTATGTTAGATAGAGCAACAATACAAGTTACTATTGATTTTTTTGGTTTTATTTTGAAACTAAAAAAGCCTGGTTGTAAACAATCGTCAATGCAACTTTCCCCTCGTTGATTTTCTTTTCTATAGAATATATTATGTATTATGTTGGTAGCTTTGACAAATTTTCCTTTTGTTGAAAAAATAGTTAAATTTGATTTTGGATAAAAAAAAGTAAAGTTTACAGTATTGTCATTTTGGATTTGTTTATATCGTATTGGTTTAGTTTTACTACTAACTTTATGAAAATTTCTGGAATTTATTAATGGAAATAATTTTACTGTTGCATTCTTTTGACTTTTATTGGTAATATTATAGATTAGAACTATTGCGTTTTTTTTATTGGGCATAAATATGGTTTTTTTTATTTCGACAACTTTGTTACTATAAATAAAATTTGGAAAGGGACAAATTGAAAATTCTTTTAGAGACATGAAACCTTTTGGATAAATGGTATCTTTAAATTCGTTTGCTCCAAAGCGGTATGTTTGATTGCCAATTATAATATCTTCATCTATTTTTTCAAGGTGAACTGTTCTAGACCCTGGAGGATAAAGTGCAGATATTAGCAATCCGTGATACTTTCGTGTGTTAATTCCTAATACAGTTGATGAAGCATAGCCACCTATTCCATTTGTTATTAACCATTCTTTATGTAGGTTCTTTTCTAAAGAACTCAGATCCTTTGATTTAAGAATAATTTCTTTAAATTTCATTTATTGCAACAACTTCGCAATATTTTTGTGGCGAGGTGAAGCAAAATAGTTAGCAACAGGTTGACATTTTGTTCTAAACATAAGAAAATGAGGTTTTGTTAAAGTATATTCTGTTAGTGTCTCAGCATAACCCATTCCTTTGGCAAATATTAATTCTGCTTCAAAATACGTTTTTAGAAATTCTCGTGAAACTTCTTTTGTTAGTAATCCAACCGCATCTGTTCCGGTCGTAATTATGTTATCAGCGATTTTATTCATTCCAGAAATTTCTACATCATTTAATGTTGCGTCATTTAGGACAGGACCACCTTTAACTACATAAGTTACTTTTAATCCCATGTTTTTTAGTTGCTCTACCAAAATCGTATCAAAAACGATTTCTCCAGCATTATCAGCTAAATAAAGGATACTTTGTGCTTTTTTTGCTAATTCATATGCACTATCGATATCATCTATCACTAAATCTTTATTTGCTTCTCGAATTTTTTTTGTTAATTCTTTAAAGGAGAAAGAAAATCCGGGAATATCAAATTCCATTAAATTTCCTACAATTGCACATAAAGTAGCTTTCTTAAATCGTTCGTGTTGAGTATAACCTTTTTCAACATATTTTTTTACGTAAGGTAGTAATTTTATAGCTTTTTTATTGCTTTTCTCTTTAACATGAAAATAAGGATCATTATTACCTGTTAATAATTTAATCAAACGATCTCTTTTTGTGCCTAAATCAGCCGGTACAGAAGTTGGTTTAAATTCTCGGCTTAAAAGTTTCATAATCTCTTTCATTGTTCGAAAACGTAGAGCTGGATTAGTTGTTCCCATATAGACTTCCGCTTTTGCTCTTGAAAGAAGACAAGATGCACATTCTGCTTCTACTTTCAAAATATTCACTTTTCAATTTTTTTTATAGCTTCAGCAAATTTACAGAGGAGTTCAAAGGGATTTATTGCTTTAACTACTGCACTAGCTACTAGAATTCCTTTAGTACCAAGAGTTATTGCAACAGATACATCTTCAGGTTTACTTATCCCAGCACCGCATAGTACTATTGGTTTTTTATTTATTTGTCGAACAAGGTTAATGGTATTTGTTACTATTTCAGGTTTAGCTTTAGAAACTGCAACTCCAGTTCCTATAAGTTCGGGTGGTTCAATGGAGATAATATCTGGATTCAAAGCTGAAATAGCTTTACTAACATTTGGATTATTTACACAAACACATGAAATTAAATTTTCTATTTTAGTGGTAGTAATAATTTTATCAATTTCTGAAAGTTTTAACTGTTTTTCAGAGTGATTAATAAGTGTGCCAATAGCACCGGCTTCTTTAATCGATGCTGCAAGAATATGACCTGTATGACTTCCAGGAGTTATTGCATCTATATGTTGTGATAATACTGGAATTTCAACAATATCTGAAAGTAATCTAACGTCAACAAATTGGGGGACAACAGCAATTTGAATTCCTGTTTCTTTACTAGCTTTTTCAGCTTGTTTAGCGAGCTTGATTGCCTTTTTTCCAGTTGATTCTAAATATGTTTTAAAATTTACAATAATAATTGGTTCATTTAGTGACAGTTTCAATGAGATCGTTCACCGAGGTATTGGTTACCTCGAAACATTAATATTTTTGCCTTTTTTTAGGCAAACTTTTTCTTTTTTTAATCTTAATCCTACATTTTATCTTTTTTTAAAGAGGTAATATAGTCCCTTATCATGGTATTATGTTCAAAAGCTATAATTTTAGGAATAGATACTAAGGAGAAAAACTTTAAAGCAGCAATTTCATTTTCTTGTTTTTTTAGTTTGCCTCCAATTATTTTTACTAAAAAACAGGCAGGAGAATAATCGTATTCTACTTCATCTTGAACTCCAATTTCACGATATTCGCCTATCTTGCTTTCAATAATTACATCAAGACCCGTTTCTTCTTTTACCTCTCGAATAACAGTTGCTTCCACAGTTTCTCCAGGATCTAACCGACCTCCAGGCAAAGCCCAATATCCAGAAAAAGGTTTAGTTAATCTTTTCACGAGCAAAATTTTAGCAGGTGACTTGGGAATAATTGCTGTTGCAGTTCGTCCAGTAAACCTTCTTTTTTTTTAAAAGCTTCAAATATTTTCACTTAAAACTATTCCATTCTACTATATAGTGACTATTATTCAGGTAAGAAAACAGCAGCAGCAATAGTCGTTGTCCATAAACCCTTCGTATCACCCTTCGCAGATTGAGTAACATTCTGAGTCTTAACAATCATACCACTCATCTTAAACAATTGCTTCCTCTCATCCCAAGCCGTCTCAGGATCAAATTTAATACCCATAGTAGTAGCTAACATAGTAGCAGCCAAATCCTCCGCGTAATCACCAGCAACCTCATCAGTCTCACCAAAACTATGATGCTCAGACAAATACCCATACTGCTTCTTCTTAAAAGGAATAGCAACACCCACACTAGAAGCTAACAACCTATTAGGCTCATTAGAAGAAGTCCTAGCCAAAACAGCAAAAGTAATCTCACCAGGAGAAAGCATTTTCAACCCCTTAGCTCTAGGAACAAGTTTACATCCAGGAGGAACAATACTTGAAACATACACCAGATTACAATAATGAATACCAGCAGCCCTAAGAGCTAGCTCAAAGCTTTGAAGTTTCTCCTTATGCGTACCCACACCTTTTGTTAAGAAAAATTGTTTCGGAATCATATTTTTATCGCAAATTCAGATAATCAAATCACTTAATTAGGGTTTTGATCAATAGAAAGAAAAATATATAGAGAAAAGAATAACCGAGTCCAACTTTATTGTACTGAGAGGTTAAAACTGTGAAAGGTCGGAAAAGTGTCTTTAAAGATGAATCAAAACTGGATACAAATTATATTCCAAAGACCTTACCACATAGACAGAAAGAACATCGATTATTGATGGAGTTTTTTAGTTTTTTGTTTCGTTTTTCCCACAAGATGTCTCAAAGAGTAATTATAACAGGTGAAGTGGGAACTGGGAAAACAGTGTTAGCACATCGTTTTGGTTCGGACATAACTCTTCAAGCTAACAAACAACATGTAAAATTTCGTTATGTTCATGTTAATTGTAGAGAATATCGAGGAAAAATTTTCTTAATTTTACAACATGTTCTAACAATTTTTCGACCTAATTTTCCAAAACGTGGATACTCTTCAGAAGAAATATTAGACATGTTATTCCAAACTCTAGATGAGGAAAATACACATATAATATTAACTCTGGATGAGTTTGATGCACTGATAAAAAATGAAGGATCAGAAACTGTTTATAGATTAACTCGACTTCAAGAAATAAGATCTGGAAAACCTCAGAGAATTTCCGTTGTTTTCATATTGAGAGATCTTAAATTAATTGATAAATTGGATGACAGTTCTAGAAGTACCTTACAAAGAAACATAATTAGACTAGAAAAATATGGAAAAGGGCAGCTCATCGACATATTAAATGAACGTGTTAGTATGGCACTTAATCTGTATTCAGTTAATGAAGATGTCATTAGTTCTATAGCTGAAATAGGTTTTTCTGAAACTGGAAATGCAAGATTTGCAATTGATCTATTATGGAGAGCAGGAAAATATGCTGATGCAAATGATCTAGAAGAAATTAATGCAGATTGCGCAAGAAAAGCTGTATCTAGTATAATTCCAACTTTTCAAAAAAATGAATTAAATTCTTACGGTTTACATGAAAAATTATTTTTACTTGCAATTGCCAGATTTTTTAATTATAACGATAATGTATATGCGTCAATTTCAGAAATAGAAGAAGCATATGCAATAGTATGTGAAGAATTCAATGAAACTCCCAACAGTCACACTCAAATTTGGAAATATACACAATTATTTTCTGCATTAGGAATCTTAAGAATAGAGGTTACGGCTAATATCAAACGTGGAAGATCAACAAAAATATCTTTACCAGCAATTCCTTCAAAAGAATTGGAAAAAGAATTAAGTGCAGCTTTATGGAAAAATAAAGAGTGAATATCTATGGAATTTGAAGAAGTCTTTTCTTCTAAACCTAGAATGAAAATATTAAAAATTATTTCAAGACTAGGTTCACTTAACGTTTCAGATATTGCCCGTAGAATTCATTTAAATTATTCAACTACTAATCAGCACTTAATATTATTAGAAAATGAAAAAATTCTTCAACAAAGAGTGTATGGGAGGATCAGAATGTATCGATTCATGGAAAATTCACCAAAAGCTGTTGCTGTTCAAAATGTAATAGATATTTGGGAAAAAAACATCCAATAAATAAAAAATGGAGAAAAAAAAATGACTATGATTGATGTTTCTGGAAAAACAACTGTCTTACGAGAAGCTACTGCCATTGGAAATATTTATTTAAAAAGAAAAACAGTCGAATTAATTAAAAATCAAAAAATTGTGAAAGGAAATCCACTTTATACTGCAAAAATTGCAGCAATTCTCGCGGCAAAAAAAACTAGTGAAATTATTCCACTATGTCATCCATTACCTTTAACAAATGTAGTAGTTGAAGTAAACATTATTGATGATAGGAATATTCAGGTTAAAACGGTTGTAAAAACAAAAGCTCAAACTGGTGTAGAAATGGAGGCTTTAACCGCTACATCTGTTGGTTTACTGACTATTTGGGATATGGTCAAGCAATATGAAAAGGATCTTGGAGGACAGTACCCAAGTACAAAAATTGGTAATATTATTGTTGAAAAAAAATACAAACAGGTGTAATCTTTGAGTAACTCTTCAAATAAACATAAGAAAAAAACTCTGAAAAAATTAAATTTTGCCATTTTTATTTGTAGCACTTCAAGATATAATCAAAATAAGGACAAAATTCGGGATGTATCTGGTGATAATATTACTAAAATGATAAGAGAAGCAGGTCATAATGTAAAAATAAAAAAGATCATTGCTGATGACAAAAACATGATCATTAAAGCTCTAAAAGAAATTTTTTATTTACCAGACATACATGCAGCAATCTTTTCTGGAGGAACAGGAATTACTCCTACAGATATTACTATTGAGACTATCAAACCATTTTTAGAAAAAATACTTCCAGGATTTGGAGAAATTTTTCGACAAATTAGTTTTAAAGAAATTGGATCTGTAGCCATTTTATCAAGAGCTATTGCGGGTCTTGTAAAAGATAAAGTAGTGTATTGTATTCCTGGTTCACCAAATGCAGTGCGGATTTCAGTTGAAAGGCTTATATTACCTGAAACTGCTCATATCGTCAAACATTTGCGGGAATAATAATGGTTTTAATAGATAGTTGTGGGCGTCCCCTTCTAAATCTGAGAATTGCAATAACTGCACGCTGCAATCTTGAGTGTGTTTATTGCCATAAAGAGGGAGAAGAAATTGGGTCATGCTCAAAAGGCACAATTGATGAAATGGAATTAGATGAAATTATTAGGATTGCTAACATATCTGTAAAACTTGGGATTTCTAGAATAAAAATTACGGGTGGAGAACCACTTGTTAGAGATGATGTTTGTGAAATTATTAAACGAATATCTAAAATTCCTGGTCTTAAAGACCTTTCAATTTCAACAAATGGAGTATTATTAAAAAATAAAGCTAAAGAGCTTAAAGAATGTGGATTAAAACGTGTAAACATAAGTCTTCCAACATTAAATCCACAGATTTATAGTGAACTTACAACTGGAAAAATTGAAAATGTTTTAATTGGAATCAAAGCTGCGATAACTGCAGGTTTAAATCCAGTAAAACTTAACATGGTAGTTCTAAATGGTATAAATGTTATAGATATTCCCAATATGATTGAGTATACAAGAAAAACAGGGGCAATACTGCAATTAATTGAATTAGATCCAATAAATGTAAATAAACAGTATTATTCTGATTATCATAAATTCTTAGATGACCAAGAAGAAAGTTTAAAACAACAAGCCTTAAAAATTGACACGAGACGATTTATGCATAATCGGAAAATTTATCGTCTTCAAAATGTTACTGTTGAAGTTGTTCATCCAATTGAGAATAGTGAATTTTGCATGCATTGTACAAGATTACGTGTAACTAGTGATGGAAAGCTTAAACCTTGTTTGATGAAAAATGATAACACAATAAATATTATTGATCCTCTTCGAAGTGGAGCAACTGACATAGAATTAGAAAGATTATTTTTAATAGCCAATCAAATTCGAATTCCATATAATAAGAAATAAACAATCTGCAGCACTTTATTTACGAATAAAAATAAGTCTATTTTTTAGATATAGAAGTTTTTTCTAGAATATTACCTTACGAGAATATGTAACAATCTGAAACAGGCCTTAAAATAGACACCGCGAAGTTTAGTTATAGAAAAAAGATCTGAAAGAAGGTTATAGAATTGACTTTATGGTTAAATCAAACAGTATCAAAAAGAAGAGACAAACTAAGCATTATGGCTGAAATCTTGGAAATATCCAGAAATGGAACTCTTAAAACCCAAATTATGTATAAAGCCAATTTAAGTTTTGCACAACTCAACGAGTATCTAAGGTTTTTGCTTAAAACTCAGTTACTATGCAAATTTAACGCGAATGGAAAAGATGTTTATGGTGCAACAAAAAAAGGTGAAGATTTTCTACATCGTCATAGTGAATTAACTGAATTAATTCAGAGTAGAGAAATCTCAAGAAATCAAGTAAAAGTGCCTCCTGCTAGTCTGTTAAGATAATTTTTTTATTTTAGTAAAGTTACTAAAATTTTTTTATTGTTACTTTCTTTTTAGAAAATTTTGAAAATAGTTTTTGTAATATTATCTATATCGGAATAGCATTTTATTAACGAATTATGCTCTTTTTTCTTAGAAGGAGAAGAATGTAGAGGAGACTGTGTTTCTTTTTGGAAAAAAATAAGAGCTTCAAGATTATTTATGTCTTGTTTTTCTTTCCTTTTATTCTTTGTTTTTTATCTTGGTTTTATTTTCCAATTTTAGCCGAGTGGTTAATAAAAAATATTATTGGATATACAAGTGAAACATTTATAGAAAATTATCTTTGGATTAGTATAGTTAGATTTTTTTACAGTTGGTATACCCTCATAGCTATAGGTTTAGCTGGTATGTGGATAGTAGCAGCTTTTATTGCGAGAAAAAAAGAGCTAAAACAGAGTCAGTCCTTTTATCCCATGGTTTCTTTCGTTATACCCGCTTTTAATCAGGAAAAAAATATTGCTACTTGTATTAACAGTCTGTTTGTATCAGCAAATAAATATGAAGGATTAACGGAAATTTTAGTCGTCGATGATGGAAGTAATGATTGTACTTATGAACTAGCATGGTCATCTATTGTCAATAATCGCAAAATTTACCCTAAAATATGTGGTAAAGTGATTAGACATTCAACTAATTTAGGTAAAATTGATTCTCTTAAAACTGGGATCAACAGAGCATTAGGAGGTTTAATTGCAATTGTTGATTCAGACTCTGAATGGACTGAAGATACACTGACTGGATTAGTAGATTATAAGTTATCTAACGGAAAACGAGCTGTAACAGGATATACTCATCCTAATGGAGAAGGTTCAGAAGGAAACTTTATGGTAACCATGCAAAAACTAGAGTACAGTCAGGGATTAGGAGTTAGACGATGTGCCCAAGGGTTAGGTGACAATGTAATTGTAATTTCTGGAGCTATTGGTGTGTATGATGCTGACTTACTTCGGGAAGTTCTAGATGAGCGAGAAATTAGAAGTGTGACTGAAGATTTAGAAATTACATTAGAAATGCATAAAAAAGGTGCTAAAATTGGATATTATAGTTTTGTAAATAGTGCAACAGTTGCTCCAACAAACATAAGTTCCCTATGGCATCAACGTTTACGTTGGTTTACTGGGTGGTTACATAACACTCTCTCTATTCATAGGGACTTAATGACTAAACGTTCTTGGGTGACTACTCTTATTTGGTATTGCTATATTTTTGAGTTTGCTGGAGCGATAATGGATTTAATATCTGTTTCTTTGTTCCCATTCTTGCTTTGGTTCTCTCCTGATCCGACATTATTTACCTATAATCTTTTTGTATTTATCCCCTATGGATTATTTATTGGATTAATTAGTCAAGCAATAGCTCTGAGGTTTGCGTATGGCAAATCTAAGCAAAAAATGTTACTTGCTTACACTCCATTCTATCCATTATTGCGAATAATCAATGTGTTAGCACGTTCTAAGAGCATAATTAATTACTTAACTGGAAATAATGGAAAATGGCATAAAAATGAGACACAATCCATTTAAGTTGTTTTAATTGTCTCTTTTTGGTTGCTGAAATGAAAACTAAAGCTGTATTATTTGATATGTTTGATACATTAATGATGATTGAACATGATCACCAGTTTTATATTCCTTCAATAAAAATGATGTATAATACTCTGAAAAATAATGGTGTAAAAGTGTCTTTTAATGCTTTTATGGATGCTTACACAAAAGCTCGAATTGAACTATATGAAAAAGCAGATATTAACGATGAAGAACCTCATTTTAATCAGCGAATAGTTAAAGCTCTTGAGTTTTTAGGTTACAAATATTCTAACGATAGCTCTATTGTAATAGAGAGCACCCTTGCCTTTTGCAAAGAATTTATGAAATATGTACGGATAGATCAGGATACTGTGAAGATATTAAATGAATTACATAAAAAATACAAACTTGGAATTGTTTCAAATTTTGCGATCCCTGAATGTGTTATTAATCTTTTAAAAAGAGATAATATTGATAGATTTTTTAGTGTAATTATTGTTTCTGGTGCTGTTAATAAACGAAAACCCAATAGAGAAATTTTTCAAGCTGCTTTAGACTTTTTAAAAGTTGATAGTTCAGAAACGATTTTTGTCGGGGATACCTTGGATGCTGATATTAAAGGTGCTAAGGATTTAGGTATGACAACGATATTTATTGAAAGACGGCTTCAAAAAAATAAAGATTTAATCATTCCTGACATAAACATAAAAAAATTAAAAGAGTTACTTTTGTTTATTAAATGACAGCAAGAATATTGGGGAAAAAAAATTAATTTGATTTTTTTCTTTCAATCAACTCAATTAATATACCGTTTGGATCTTCAATAAATGCTATTAATGGTCCTTTAGAGCTTAAACTAAAGGGTTCATCTGTAATTGTAATTTTGGCTCTTCTCAATGCACTAATAATTTTTTCCATATCTTTTACTTCAAAAGCTATATGATCAAATAGACGGTGTTCATACTCAGCTTGTTTGAAGGTTTTTTGATTATGATAATAAGTAATTTCTAGTGTAGATCCTTTTCCATCGGGATCTTTAAGGAACGCTATTTCAGCTTTATTACTTGGAATCTGTGTTCGATTCATTACGTCTAAACCTAAAAAGTCTTTATAAAAACTAATAGAACGATCCATATTGTTTGTTCTAATGCTAGTATGTGTAAACATTACAATTCCACGTTTAATTCAAATATTCATCTAGTTTAATATTTAAAAGAGTATCAGCTTTCTGTATGTGAATATTGGTTCTAGGGACGTTTATGAAAATAGTTTTTTTGAAGATTTTTTTTAATTCTTGCACTTCTCTCCACAATAGTCTTAATTGATTATTTTTTACAGAATATTCTCCATTAAGTTGTTTGACAACCAATTCACTGTCCAGGTAGCAGGTTACTTCTTCTGACTTATTTGAGGCAAATTTAAGAGCTGCTATTAGCGCTTTGTACTCAGATTGATTATTTGTATGTATACCTATAAAATGAGAATACTTTTTTTGAATAGACCCATCATCAGATAACATTACAAAAGCTATCGCAGCGGGACCAGGATTACCTCGTGAACCACCATCAGAATAAAATGTTAAATGTTTCAAAATTTAAATCACTCATCCATGTCTCTAAGTCTTGCCAAATACCAGGTTTAAACTTTTAAACTATCTTTTATTCATATCTTTATCTGCTTAAGTAAAACACCTGAATAAAAAAATTATAATTAGAAAAAGTTTTTTAATACCAAAAAAATAACCTAACCGAAGTGTTTACTATGACTAGTAGGTACTGTAATAGTATTTAGTTTAATTTTTTTATGGTTAAGTTTTGTTTGTTTGGTTTCTGCCACTCCCAATACAAAATGGATTAGTATTTTTGATGGAGGTAATGATGATGAAGCTTATTGTGTTGTGGAGACTTATGATGGGGGATTTGCTTTAGCTGGAATAACAAATTCTTTTGATCATAGTAATTATGATTTTTGGCTAGTAAAAACGAATGCAATTGGAGAGGAACAATGGAATATGACTTATGGCGGCTCTGGAAATGCTATAGTTATGTCTATGGTCGTGACTGATAATGGATATGCGCTAGCAGGTAGTATAAAAGATCAAAGTAATGATGCCTGGTTGGATGATAACGACGATGTTTGGCTTGTAAAAACTGATTCTCAAGGGATTATGTTATGGAATAAGACATACGGCGGATCTGAATATGAACGAGCAAAGTCAATAATTGCATCTAATGATGGGGGTTATGTTTTAGCTTGTGAAACCCGATCATTTGGAGGGGGGGAGCAGATTTTTGGTTAATCAAAACTGATTCGTATGGTGTTATGGAGTGGAATATGACATACGGAGG
>PVMS01053610.1_pt1 | contig 16564 bp, 15 predicted proteins | sample 1853461 | NCBI WGS metagenome assembly PVMS01 (sample SAMN08582032, study PRJNA380276) | Marine sediment metagenome, whole genome shotgun sequencing project. | isolation source: ocean sediment barecode stripped | collected 2017 | reverse complement strand
ACAGAAATATCGGAAGCTGAAAGGATTGAGGTGATCACAGGTTGTCCCAATAGTGTGGGAGAAACCAGGGATGCGGGCAAATATCCCTGCGCATAACTCAGCAATAACCATCCAGCCGCCTGAATGAGCAATCCCTGGAGCAGAAAATTAAGCCAGGTGCTGCTGGGAAAACCGCTCAATGGATGTTGCAGGATAAGGCTTGTAATGAGCAGAAAGATGGCCGTGCTAACTGTTCCGATCCAGAAAAAGCTTATCGCATCCAGGTGAACTCGTCCACGCTGAGCCACCAGGAAGTATCCGCCGTAAAACACGGCTCCCAGTAATCCCAGATAAGCACCCTGGTTGATCGCTATGTCTGAGGAAAGATTTACACCCAGAATAAGCGTTATTCCTGTGAGGGCAATTGCCAAACCGATCCAAAATCCGGCGGATAAGCGCTCTTTAAAAATCAACCATGCACCAATGCCCACCCAAAGCGGGTTTGTATTCACAAACAGGGTTGGCAAGGTTGCCCCGCTCAGCATCACGCCGCTTGCCCAGGCTGCCGAATCAGCACCAAAAAGTGCCCCCGCTGCAATGGCTAATAATACGCCTTTTCGTGGCAATGATGGCTTCTTTCTAAGGTTTCTGGCAAAAGGAATAGCCATGATGAGCGCTCCAAAAAACATTCGGTAGAAGCTTGCCACCGGGCCGGGAACATTTGCTGACCTTACAAAAATTGCTGAAAAACCTATGGCGATCAAACCAAGGCTGAGCGCTGCATAAGCTTTCCATTGGCTTGTTTTTTGATGCATGGCGGCGATTGTATCCGACCAAAACATTACATTTTTTTGATAAAAAAGCTCAAAATAGCTGACATAGTATAATCACCGAATTAGGAGACAAAATGGGCGAAGACAATAAATCGATGATCCCTGGTAGTAGACAGGATCCCTCTTTCCTGCAGGGCCTAAGCCAGCAATTTAAGCTAATTATTCGTTTGATGGCGGATAGCCGTGTCAATCCCCTGGTTAAGATTCTTCCTGTCGCCTCCCTTGTTTATCTCATATGGCCTTTTGACTTATTACCCTTTCTTCCTATTGATGATGCTATTGCCATTGGTGTGGGGCTATACACTTTTGTGGAATTTTGCCCTGAAGATGTTGTGGCTGAGCACAAAGAAAATATTAGCGCTGAAAATCTAGCAAGCGATAATATGGATAAGGAAGGCTAACGAATGAAAGGACCTCGCCGATTGGTGTCAGAGCCGGAAAGCGGATTTTTTGCAGGCCTCGGCAATCAAGCTCGCCTGCTTTGGCGGCTGATGCAGGATTCGCGCGTCAATCCGTTTCTCAAATTGCTGCCGATGTTCTCCTTCCTCTATCTACTTTTTCCCTTCGATTTCTTTGGCCCAATAGATGATGCAATAGTTATTTGGTTGGGAGCTACTCTATTTATTGAATTAAATCCTCCCGAGCTGGTTCAGGAACACCGCACAGCCCTCGAACCTGTCCAGAAAAAAGACGATGGCAACGAAGCTTCCATTGATGAAGAAAACATTATTGATGCGGAATATAAGGAATAAAACAAAAACCCCCTTTATTAAATGTGCACTCGTCGCTTTTCTGTTTTTATCTGCCTGCACATCAAGCGCAAGCCTCAATACAAGTTCTGAATTCGCAAGCCCAGAAGCCACCATAACTGTTGAAGATTCATATACTCCTCAATCAAATACGCCCGAAATACCTTCTTCAGCCTCAGCAAGCAGCAGCGCTACGCCTAGCTCTACGTTAGAAGAAACGCCAATGCCGGCAGCTCAAATTCCAGATGGCGATTTCCGTTCCTGGGTGCAGGTAGCAGAGGGTTTTCGGCAACCGCTCTATCTCACAAATGCCGGAGATGGATCCAATCGTTTATTCGTTGTAGGTCAGCAGGGCCAGATCTGGCTAATCGAAAATGGACAGGTGTTGGATGAAACTTTTCTAGATATTCGCGGAAGGGTTAATAGCAATGCTAATGAGCAGGGTCTACTTGGACTTGCCTTTCATCCCAATTATGAAAACAATGGGTTTTTCTTCATCAACTATACCGATTCAAGTGGTGCCACCACAGTCTCGCGCTTTAGCCTCACCGATGATGCAAATCGTGCAGATCCCGATTCCGAAAGCATCGTAATTCAGATCGAGCAGCCCTTTAGCAACCACAATGGGGGTCATATCGAATTTGGCCCGGATGGCTATCTATATATTGGCATGGGCGATGGTGGCTCTGCTGGTGATCCACGAGGGAATGGTCAAAACCCCAACACATTGCTGGGCGCACTCTTGCGCATCGATGTTGATTCCAGCGCGCCTTATGCCATCCCGCCTGATAATCCTTATGTTGAGGGCGGTGGGCGAGCAGAGATCTGGGCAATTGGGCTGCGCAATCCCTGGCGTTTCTCCTTCGATTCCCATAATGACGATTTATTTATCGGCGATGTTGGGCAACATATTTGGGAAGAGATCGATTACCTGCCTGCTGGAATTTCTGGCGGCGCCAACTTCGGCTGGAATTATTTCGAGGGCAATCATCCCTATCAAGGCTCTCCGCCTCCAAATTTTGATCACTTGCCCCCTGTGGCAGAATATGACCACAGCAACTCTCGCTGCTCCATTACTGGAGGCCTCCTATATCGCGGCAGTCTAATGCCAGAAATGTGGGGTGTTTATTTATTCGGAGATTTTTGCAATGGAGAGATTTTTGCCTTGGTTCAGGATAATGATGGGCGCTGGCAATCCGAATCGATCTATAATTTGCCTCTACTGATTACGTCTTTCGGAGAGGATGAAAGTGGAGAAATATACCTTTTGGACCGCAATGGGGGTCTTTACAATCTTCGCTAATATTCGAGATTCCTTTCAATTTGATGCCAAAAACTAACAACAAGAGGGCGGCCGAGATATTAATTGTTTTTAACCCCAATGCAGGCAGCGCTCAACGCGCCCAAATTAACAAGCTTGTACATGATAATTTTCAAGGCCGAAAAGTGGAAATTCTGGAATGTTCGAATGAAGATCAGCTTCCAGAATTGCTCAGCCCCTGGATTGAGCAAGGGCTTCCCCTAATTATTGCGGCTGGTGGCGACGGAACAGTATCATCAGTGGCCAGCGCAATAGTGAATAGCGGAGTAAGCCTTGGAATATTGCCTATGGGTACAGGAAACGTACTTGCACGTGAATTGGAAATTCCTTTGAATGTAAATCTGGCCGCAAAACTTTTAGCCGGACCTTTTGATACTCGTTGCCTGGATGCTATAGGAGTAGGCAAAAAGGCTTATCTCTTATCAGTAAGCGTGGGCATAAGCGCTCTAACCATGCGCAAAACACGGCCCCTGGCAAAGCGCCGATTTGGTAATTTGGCATATATCTGGAGCTTCTTGCTCAATCTGATCGGTCTGCCTAAATATGAATACGAAATTGAGATGGATGGAGAAAGCAGCACAGTTAAGGCCAGCGAGATTATCGTATTGAATTCTGGCATCCTTGGATTTCGTCTATTGCGTTGGGGGCCCAACATATTCCCGGATGATGGCCAATTGGATATTTGCTTTGTTCAGGCTCAAAGCATCTTCGCCTTTATACGCATTTTTATCGGAATGATATTGAGGCTTAGAACCGATAAAAACAACATTGAATTTGTCACAATAAAAAAGAACGCACGTATTAAAGGACCCGTAAATTTGATTGTTCAGGGGGATGGAGATCTAATAGGCCGGACCCCCGTCGAAATTCGCCTCATCCCGGCAGCCATAAAAGTTGCAGTAGCCAGTAAATAATCTGCAACCTTTCTGCTTCATAAGCGTATATCTTTATGACTTAACCAATATCAGGTGATTCTGGCCTGCTGTTGCAAAATTTTCGGAGGAATCATGTTTAAAGAAACAAATATCTTTTCAAGAACACGTTTGGGCTTGGCTTTTGTATTGGCCCTTCTCATTGCTTTGCCTTTTGCCACACCCGCCAATGCTGGTGAGGTGATCCCTGGCAATCCGGATGCTTATCTCGGCCCGGATGAGGTCATTGATGACGATCTTTTTGTCAGCGGCCGTTTTGTTCGCATTGATGGCATAGTCCGCGGCGATCTTTTTGTTGTCGGGCAGGAAATTGAAATCAATGGCACTGTGGAAGGCAATGTATTCACTTTTGGTCAATCGCACACGATAAATGGCACAGTGGGTGGCAGCGTCTTTGCTGGCGGCTACTCCATTAAATATGGTCCGGATGCGGATATTAACGGAAGCAGCTATTTCGGGGGCTTCGCGCTCCTGGCAGCACAAGGCAGCCAAATTGCACGCAATCTATATATGGGCGGCTACCAGGCAGATTTGACTGGTGAGGTTGGGCGAGATGTAATTGCCAGCTTGAGCGCTCTAAAATTGGATGGCAATGTTGGTGGCGATGTTCTTCTTCAGCTAAATGAATCCAGGGATTCCCGGGGAAATCGAAATGATTTCACCTTCTACATCCCTGGTAATGTGGAGATCCTGCCCGAAGGGATCGATCAGGGTGAGGATTCAAGTATTGGCGGCGAATTGGATTATTCTGTCAATCGCATCCGCTTCGATGTGCCCGTATTTGATGGCAGTTTTAACCCCGATTTCTCAGCCGATATTGTGGGTGCATATTTTGCTAATTTTGTGCGCACGCGCGTTGGCGAATTCTTTTCCCTGCTCATCCTTGGAGCGCTATTCTTCTACCTTTGGCCAAAGCGATCCGGTGAAACTGTTGACGAATTAACAGCACGCCCCTTTGCCAATATGGGTTGGGGCCTACTTGTCGCTTTGCTCTTCCCATTGGTCTTAGTTATTGGTATTGGCATTGTCATTATGTTGGCTCTCATTGGCGGAGTGGTTACTCTGGGTGAACTTGCCGGAACGATCCTATCCATTGGCGGCCTTGCTGTTGCTGCCTTTTGGATATTGGGCGGCCTGCTTTTCTGGATGATCAGCAAAACCATCTTTGCTTACTATGTTGGACGAGCGCTCATTGAGAGAATTCGACCAGAAACACTTGATAGCCGCTGGGCAGCAGTGCTTGTGCTTGCGCTAGGCTTGTTCCTGTATGAAATCTTGCGCGCTGTCCCATTGTTTGGAGCTATCGCGGCCATCTTTGTTATCCTGGCTGGAGTTGGAGCCTTGTATCAGGTGGCACGCAAGGCCTTGCAAGAAAGGCGCTCTGCATAGATCTGAAAATCATGAACACAAAAGGCTGCTCATTGAGCAGCCTTTTGTTATTAATGGCTTGGTAGAATGATTTTTCGCCTGTCTGATCAAGTGAGGAAAATAAAATATGGCCCCAAATCTAAAACCGAAATTGAAGATCATCACCGAACAGCCCCTCAACGCTGAAACACCCGCATCAGCCTGGCTTGAAAAAGAGACTCCCAATTCGCTTTTTTATGTGCGCAATCATTTTGATATCCCCGAGCTATCAGCAGAATCATGGAAGCTCAAAGTAATCGGTGAAGTTGAAACTGAGCGCAGCTTTTCGCTTGAGCAGATCAAATCGCTGCAGCAATCGAAACAAAGAGTGCTCCTGGAATGTGCGGGTAATGGCCGCAGCACCTTGGAGCCACCCATCAAGGGAACGGTTTGGGGCTTTGGCGCCGTGGCCCAGGCAGAATTTACGGGCACTGCCCTTAGTAATCTTTTGGAATTGGTCTCCGCCAATGATCGAGCTATTGAAGCCCTATTCATCGGGGCAGATCAAGGAAAAGTGCGCACGGGCGACGAAATTCCATACGCGCGCTCCATGCCGCTAAGTGCTGCCAATGTCAAAGATGTGCTCCTCGCCTGGGGAATGAACGGCGAAGCCCTGCCCCCCGAACACGGTTTTCCCCTACGCCTCATCGTGCCTCGTGAATATGGCATGTCCTCTGTAAAATGGCTGGCCGAGATCCAGCTAATCGCCAATACTTTTCAGGGTTTTTTCCAGGCGGATGATTACGTCTATGTTCAGGCGGAAGGTTTTGATGACGGCACACCTGTTAGTGCATTGCGCGTGCGCTCGCTCTTTGCCAGCCATCAGGATGGGCAGGAGATCCAAGCCGGACGAGTGTCATTGCAGGGAATTGCATGGAGCAGCGAGGGAAATGTGGAGCAGGTTGAGGTCAGTCTGGACGATGGAAATTCCTGGCAGCTTGCCCACCTGAAGTCTGATCCAGATCCTTATACCTGGGATACTTGGAGCATTACTGTTGACTTGGCGCAAGCGAGAGAGTACACGCTTGCTGTGCGCGCCAGTGATTCAGCTGGAAATCAGCAACCCTTGCAACAGTATTGGAATAAAGGTGGATACGGAAATAATATTGTTCAGCGTATCAAAGTGATCGTGAAATAGCCCTGTCGATTATCGGCTAAGAAGGCTAAAAGGAGCGCTATCGCTCAAGGGGGCCTTCAATCCTTGCCCAGTCGCCGCCATCACACGGCTGTTTGCAAAGAAATCAAATTCGAAATCAGTTTTATCGCCCGCAATCTTCCCAGGAATCGGCATCAAGCGCGCCGTTAACGGCTTATCAAGGCGCAGTGCCAGTGCGGTTACGTCCATCAATATGGCTTCAAGCGTCTCAACTGAAATGTCCCCCGCTAGAGGAACCGTGTCGAGCCCAGTTCCACAAACCGCTGAATAGAGCAGAAGATCATTCACCGTGAGAACGCCATCCGCAGCACGTTTTGCCAGAACCGAATCTTCGAGCGGCGGCAACAGCAGGCCGTTAAATCCTGTACGCGGATAATCTGCGGCCTGGATCGCGCTGGTGAGGATGGCTGCGGCTGTAAGGCTGCCATTCATCCCCACGCTGGGCACGCCCATCTTTTCCATTGCATAGCCCAGAGAGTCACTGTCCTCAGGGAAAGGGGCTAATGAAAAATCGATGCCCCCAAATTGAATATCCTGCTCCTCAGCGATCTCTTTCCCGATTGCCCCCAGCTTTTGGCCTTCCCGCTCGATTTCCTTTGTTAGATTGGAAGCCCCCTCAACGAGACTTTGTTCCCTTTGAAAGGCCCTCACCGCCATATCGGCAGCTTGAGTGGCAAAGGCAAAGCTAGGCTCCTCACCCAAATGATAGGCCGCTGGGAAAAATGGGGAACCCGCACCCACATTGGCGAGCGTGGCAAAGCGCAAGTTGGCAAATCCGTTCGCATCTATTGTGGAGATTTCTTTGATTGCATTGGCGCTGCTCTTTATCGCAGCAGGATGAATTTTTAAGTCAATAGTATTTAGGCTGGCTCCAAGAAAAATCAATGATGTATTTGCCAGCATTGGTGCAATAAAGCTTTGCCCGCCTGCATCTTCAGCCAAAACTGGGCCCAGGGAAATAAAGCCAAAGCCAGCCTCAAGAGCGGCCGCTTCTATCTCTTTTGCCATTTCAATGGCCTGCTTTTCATCCCGCTCACCAAGGTATTCAGATATTGGATTTGTAGCCAGGCGAATACTTTGCACTTCGTAGCCCCTTTCTTCCAGAGTGCTCTTGGCATCTATTGCGATCCTGGCAGCCGCATCAATGCGATCAATGTCAATCGCGGGGCTCAAATGTACAAAAGCAGTCACAGAACGTATCTTCATCCTTCTTCCTTCAGGCTCTTCTGGCGCGCGATTTCAAATAGCAATATGGCACCCGCAGCCGCGGCATTTAGTGATTCAAGATTCTTATTCATGGGAATAGATATGCTTTCATCGGAAAATTTCCGAGCTTCCCGGCCTATGCCATCAGCCTCATTTCCCAGAATAAGCATTGTGGGCCCTTCAAAATTGGCTTTAGAGTAGCTAATACCATCACCCATATTGCTAATAAATACTTTGAAGCCAAGCTTAGAAGACATTTCTCGGATTTCCCCCCAATTCATTTTCTGCATCGGCAATCGAAATTGCGCGCCCATTGCGCTCCGCAATACTTTCGGGGAATAGGCATCAACACAATTGGGGCCCAAAATAAGCGCCCCTACTCCGGCACCCAGCGCAGATCTTAAGAGGCTGCCCATATTTCCCGGATTCTGAATTGCATCCAGAACAAGGACAAAGTTTGCGTTTTTGGGCAGATTCAAATCCTTTTGCTTAAGAATGAGCGTCAAGCCTTGCGGATTTTGTATATCGCTGGCTGATTTCAATACTTCACTGGAGCAAAGCTCCATTTCAATATTCATATTCTTTAGCTGCTCAAGCAAAGCACGCCCGCGCTCGCTCACTTCATCCGAATATATTCCTGATATTATGGGCCAATCAGCAGCCAAGGCCTCTTCAGCCAGCCGCACGCCTTCCACCACAAATTTCTGGCTTTCCGATCTTGCTCTGGAGTTTTTTTGCAAGCTCCGAATGGATTTTATTTTCGAGTTTTGTTTTGAAGTGATCACGGCGGCTATTGTAATCCAGCTTGAACGGACTGACTTCGGCCATAGTATGAATGTTAGAATGAATTTATTACTTCAGGAGCCCAGGAGAAATTAATGGCCGATCCGAGAACTGAAAAATTAGCTGATATTTTAGTGAATTACAGTAATAAAGTGAAAAAAGGGGATTGGGTAATTATCATTGGAAATGTAGTTGCCGAGCCCTTGATCGCTGAATGCTTGAAATACACGCTCCGTGCTGGGGGCCACCCGAACACACTGATGGGGTCTGATAATTTAACCGAAATATTATTTTCCGAATCGAATGACGATCAGCTAAAGCGCATATCACCAATCGAGCGAATGATGTTTGAAGATGCAGATGTCCTCATTTCCATTTCATCCAATACAAATACACGCGCTTTATCGGCAATCGATCCTGCTAAGCAACAGACACGTGGGGCAGCGCGCAAAGATTTGATGAAAACATATTCCGAGCGCAGCGCCAGCAAAGATTTTCGCTGGGTGATCGTTAATTATCCTTGTGATGCCCTGGCTCAAGAAGCCGATATGAGCCTCTCGGAATATGAGAAATTTGTGTATCAGGCCACTTTTGCGGATAAAGATGATCCTGTAGCTGAGTGGAAAAAAGTGCATGATGAGCAGGAGCGCATCGTTCAATGGCTCAAGGGCAAGAAGAAGGTTGAATTACACAGCCCTAATATTGATGTCAGCATGAACATTGAAGGACGCAAATTCATCAATGCAGATGGCGAAAACAATATGCCTGACGGCGAGATCTTCACTAGCCCTGTGGAGGATAGCTGCAATGGTTGGGTTTCCTATACTTACCCGGCAATCCTTGGCGGCCGTGAAGTTGAAGGCATCCGTCTGGAATTCAAAGATGGCAAGGTAGTTAAATCTAGCGCCGAGAAGAATGAAGATTTCCTAAAGAAAATGCTGGCAATGGATGAAGGCGCCAGCGTTCTTGGCGAGCTGGGCATTGGCACCAATTACGGGATAGACCGCTTCACCAAGAGTATTTTATTTGACGAGAAAATTGGTGGCTCTATTCATATGGCGGTTGGCGTGGGCTTTCCTGAAGCTGGCGGCAAAAACGAATCAGCCATGCATTGGGACATGATCTGTGACATGCGGGAGGATAGTGAAATTCTCGTAGACGGCGAATTGTTCTATAAAGACGGGCAATTCCAGATATAGAGATTTGTAGATAAAAAAAGCGGGATGGCATTGCCATCCCGCTTTATGTTTAAAGTATTTGTATGGTCTTACTTGGCCTGTTCCACGACGGCGCTAAATGCATTGGGGTCACGGACCGCCATATCAGCCAACATCTTTCGATTCAACTGAATATTTGCTACTTTTAATTTATTAGTTAATCGGCTGTATGTCGTGCCGTTTTGTCGAGCTGCTGCATTAATACGTGCAATCCAAAGCCGTCTCAATGCGCGCCTGCGATTGCGTCGGTCGCGGTATGAATACCAAAGGCTCTTAAGCATCGCTTCGTTCGCTCTTTTGAAGAGCTTGGAGCGCGATCCGTATTGGCCTTTCGTGATCTTTAATATTTTCTTATGTCGTTTTCTTCGGGTAAATCCCGTTTTTACGCGTGCCATTTAATTTTCCTGCCTATTTTGTTGTGCGGGCGGTGGGATTTGCTTTGTATTTGCCCATATAAGGAGCCAGGCGACGAATGCGTTTTTGCATTTTGCTGCCCTTCACGGGAATCATCTTGGAGAGTAATCTCTTTGTCCGCTTAGAGGTGCGCCGTCTAAAATGGCTCTTGCCACCCTTCGTGCGCACTACTTTACCGGTTCCGGTTACCCGAAAACGCTTCGCAGTGGCTTTATGCGTCTTGAGTTTGTATTTCTTTATTTTTCTTGCCACAATTACTCCTGTCGTACAAATCCGCAGCCTATTGGCCGCGGATAGGATTGCTATCTTATCATGAAGCCAAGAAATTTAGCTTTTTTCCGGCGCCAATATCATCAAAAGTGTACGGCCCTCAAAGGCGGGAGCGGTCTCAATGACCGAAACATCCTCTAATTCCTGGGCAATTTCTTTCATGTCTTCCAGAGCCAATTCAGGATAATCCCTTTCTCGCCCTCGGAAGCGCACTCTCACTTTTACTTTCTTGCCATCTTTCAGCCATTTCCGCGCTGCTTTCACTTTGAAGCCGCGGTGATGTTCCGTGGTTTTTGGTCGCAAGCGTATTTCTTTGACCTCAACCTTTTTTTGTTGTTTACGAGCTTCGCGTTCTTTCTTTGTGCGTTCGTAAGTAAATTTGCCATAATCGATTACACGGCAAACTGGGGGTTTTGAATTCGGGGATACTTCAACCAGATCCAGTTGGGCAGCGTCAGCAATTCTCATTGCTTCTTCAATTGAAACTGTGCCTCTGTTTTCCCCTTCGGCGTCAATCAGGCGTACTTCTTTTGCTCGAATGCTTCGATTAATACGAAAGTCGGATGCGCTTATCTCCTAAATCTCCTCTAGCTTGATAGCCATATTTCGTTTTTTGATGGCGCTGGGCATCATACCATTGCCCAAATAAATAGTCAATAATTGGCAAAGTTCCCCAATTATGATCATCAATTTGTGCGCTATGTTCCCTATTTTACTTGATAGCTGGCTGCTTTCCCCCTTTTGTGTCAAAGGCCAGATCGGCCTTAGCCCGAATAACTCCAGCCCATTTCAACCAAATTCAGTGTCTGGCTGGCATCGCGCGATTTCATAAAGCCCTCGATTTTTTCATAGGGGAACGTTCATCTAGGTGCCTTGGATGATGGCGCACAATCTTTCTTGCAAAATTACTTTTAGATGTTTACGGATATTGTGTGCAGGCCGGTTGCGCCATCTGGGCGCGGTGAGCGTTTCTCGGACCTTTGTAATTGGCCTTGCCCGTCATAGGCGCGCACGCTGATCTGGTAGCGGCCGGGTGTATAGTCCCAGGCAATTCGCCATAAAACCCATGTCAGTGGGCTAAGCGGAGGCGATATTAATTCAGCTTCCTGCCAGCTACCCGAATCGATTTTCACTTCCACTTTGCTGATGCCCCGCGCGCTGGCCCAGGCAATTCCTCCAGCGCGAGCAATGCCATTCTCGCCCCCATCCGGATCCACAACTACTGCGTCCACCACTGAAACAGTATGGGTGAAGGCTTCCTTGCTCCAACCGCGCTCGACCCAATAGCCTTCCACCCAATTCTCGGTGATCTCAATGCTCTCGATCCATTTGGGTTGCTTCATGCCATAGCGATTGGGGATGTACACACGCAAGGGAAAACCATGCTTCTGAGGCAGTGGAGCGCCATTCATGTCATAGACCAAAAGCGTGCGGTCATCGAGAATATCTTCCATCACTACGTATTCATAGAAACCATCAACGCCTTTTATGAGTGCTCCTGCGGCAGATGGGTCCATTCCCAGCGAGTCCATCAGATCCTTGAATTTCACGCCCGTCCAGCGCGTTGAGCTGGTCAGATCGCCGCCCACGTTATTCGAAATGCATTGCATGGTTAGAATTTGAGTCTGGCTTGGAAGAGCTCGAATGTCATCGATCGTCATTTCTGTGGGGGCGCTTATTTTCCCGCTCACAATTAATCGCCAGCTTTCGATATCCACTTGCGATGGCCGCGTATTAATATCGATTCGATAATAATCCTTTGTTGGGGTTAATTCAGGGCGTGTGCCCGTTACCGGAGCAGGGCGCGCGGCCAATTCTGCCGGAGAAGGCGAGGCCGCTGGGCCGGATGTACCCATTGCGCCAAATGGATCACCTCCAGAAAACACATCGCTCTCCACAACTGCTAGTTCCTCGATTGCGTCTTCGCCAAAGAGCGCAGTAAGCCCCCAGGCACCCAAAGCGACAGCGCTGATCCCTGCGCCACTCACTTTCAAGAATTGCCTTCTCGATAGCGCTTGGTCTTCCTCTTCGTTTTTCGCGGGAATTGCGCTCTTCACCAAATAGGCCAAAAGCCAACCCCAGCCGATAAAGATAACTGCCAGCCACAAGGATGAAATGGCATCCAATTGAATTGTTTCCAGCGAGCTTTCAATAATTAAGGTGATTGCTAGCAAGGTCAAACCGCCCAACTGGCCGTAAAGAGATAGCTGAGCATTTTCCTTGCGATGGAACCAGGCCAGCAGGCCACCAAAGAAAACGCCACCAGCCACCAATTGAAACAGCGCGATGCTTTGCTCGGCCAATTTTGAGACCGTTGAGGTGTCACCTATTGGCAGAAAGTCTTGTACATATCCAATGACCAGTACCATTGTGCGGATCACAAAGGCAATTAATCCCCCGGGAAGAGTGCGCGTCATCCAATCGAAGATATCAAAGGGGACGAATGGGAGAGCAAATGCTTGTTCCCCTAAATATAAGATTGCTATTACTGCCAGGCTGCTCAATCCACCCAAAGCGGCCCCGATCATTAAATTAAGATTTTTTCTTTCTGTTTTTGGCGAATTTTCCATAATCTACTGCTCCTGACAAAATTATAGGACTCAGTAAAGGGTCCAGAATTAGGAAATCATTAGGAGCAAAACAGGATAAATACCGGCAGCAATCGTAAAGACGCAATAGTTTCCTTTTCATGGAGTAAATTAAACATTCCTCCCTGTAGCTTCTTTTCCCCCTAGTAAGATTTAATGTGTAATTATTTTCGATTGCTATAATCTCATTTCCGCTTTAGCAGGAGTCTTTCTATGAAAAAAAATAGTTTTGCAATACTCTTTTCCTTAACACTTATTTTGAGCGCTTGCGCAAACGATGCTGATGTTTCCCCTACCGATACTCCGGTGCCAACGGAAACACCCCTATCCGCCATAATCCCATCTGATGGCCCATCCAGCCTGGATCTATCTGATCCCGATAGCATCAAGGAAATTCCCGGCGATTACGAATTAACCATGGAATTCACTTTTACGGGCACTAAAGATGATGGCTCCCCTCTGGAAGGATCGATTATTTTGGAGGGCAAGCAATTGAGCGATGCACAGGCCTCTTCGATGCTTGTCAGCGCGAGCGGCGCCGTTGATTTAGGCGGGGTAGATAGTGTTGAGATTGTTGAAGTGGATGATCGCATCTATTTCTTCAATAATCTAACGGGTTGTATTGATCTTGCCGCGGATGAGGAAGAAGATTCGCTCTTCAATAATTTGGTGGATACAAGTGATTTCCTCACAGGAAGTATTCAGCGCGCAGGCCCTGATGAGATTGTCAATGGAGTCCCCGCATTTCGCTTTGCCATCACGCAGGAAAACCTGGATCGTACCGACCCAGGCTCGATGGATGTCACCAACATCAGCGATAGCTCTATGTATATTGCCAAAGATGGTGGCTATGTAGTGCGCTTGATTATTCGAGGAGAGGGCAGCAGCGAGTTGCTCTCTGGTCTTGAGGATCAAAATGGCGAAATAGATTATCAATTGGATTTCATTCCCGCTGAGGGCCTTGAGATCTTCCCACCCAGTACTTGTGAAGAAGCCGGCGCTCCGCAAGCGGAATATCCCATTTTGCCCGACGCCCAAAGGGTTTCTGCTTTTGGCTCACTCTATAGTTATGAGAGCGCCACTCCTATCGAACTTGTCCTCGATTTCTATAAGTCGGAATTGGGCGCTGATGGCTGGGTGTTGGAGCAGGAGATCAGTGCAGGCAATACGGCCGTATTGCTCTTCACTATGGATGGTCGTAATCTCAGCATCGCGATTACAGCTGATCCGAATAAATCAGGAACATTGACCATCGTAATTGGTGAAGAAGGATAAGTTATACAGGAACTGTTTGAGTACAAAAAAGACCCGCATTTATGCGGGTCTTTTATTTTCTGGCATGAATGGCAAAAATCGGAATTGTCGCAAAATTATGCAGCTTACTTATTTCCTTTAATATTTTTCGTAATCCCTGGGGACGTGTGTACTTATTTTCGTATTCCTTGGATCCGATCAACTTGCGCTTAATGGCAAATACCTGCTTTGAAAGTGCTTCGTAATATTCAGGTCTTTCATTGATCTCTTTGCTTAAGCCAATTGGGAAGGTGAAATCCTCAATTTCTTCGCTGCGCTCAATTTGGAAGCCAGCCTGAATAAAGGAATCCACCGTCATTAGGGGCTTCAATCCAAATCCGGTTTGGCCGTGTATTCCTTCTCTGGGTGGGATTCCAATTGTCTCAATGAGCTCGATCATTCCATTCAGCGCATCAAGATAAGGGGGCGCATAGGTTTCCCTCAATCTGGAGAAATATCGTGATTGGGAATCCTGCCAGGTTGCCTGCACCTGCCGATCCAGCTCACTGTATTCATGGCTGGCGATCACGATTCGTCCTCCAGGACGCAGAATTGTGTAAACCTGTGCAAGCATGCCATCCACATCGATCTGATCGCCCTCATCGGTGGGAAATTGAAAGACCATTCGTCCCACGAAGAGATCGAGGCTTTCTGGTGAAAAAACTTCCGCGATCTTATTTGCTGGAACTCTGTTCTGAAAACGAATTTCTTTATTATCTTTGATGATTGCTGAAGCTTCCGAATCGTCCGGCATGGTTGCCGTTATGGAGCTTGGCTGCGCATCTGCCATATAGGCCGAAAGGTCTCCCAGCCCAGCAGAAAAATCAAGCACATCTTTGCCGCGCACCAATTCCTCGGACACCAGGTTTTCTCTAAGGTAATAGACCAGGTATCGAACGATGCTCCACTGATGCTCTAGCTCCCAGGAGCTCATAAGTTGATCTTCTTTTGAGCAAATTGTCTTTCATAAAGATCGGCATAAAGGCCGCCAATCTTCATTAATGTTGCATGGTTGCCTTGCTCCACAAGGCGTCCTTCATCCAATACGAGAATATTGTCAGCTGCCAAAATGGTTGATAAGCGGTGCGCGATCACAATACTCGTCCTGCCCTGCATCAAGGGTTCCAAAGCGGCCTGTATCAGCGCTTCATTCTGGCTGTCCAGGTGTGAAGTGGCTTCATCCATCAGTAATATTTGTGGGTCTTTGAGGATCACACGCGCTATCGCGATGCGTTGTTTTTCGCCACCGCTCAGACGGTAGCCGCGTTCGCCCACCATAGTATCGTAGCGCTCCGGCAGCATATTAATGTAATCGTAAATATGGGCTGCTTTGGTTGCACGATCAAGTTCCTCTTCTGTGGCTTCCGGCTTTGCGTAGAGTAGATTGGCGCGGATGCTGTCATGGAAGAGATAGCTTTCCTGGGTCACCATGCCGATTTGTTTCGCCAGTGAGTTCAATTCAATATCACGCAGATCGTGCCCGTCCAGGCGAATGCTGCCCTCAGATGGATCATACAAGCGCGGCAAGAGATAAGAAATTGTGGTTTTGCCAGCTCCACTAGGGCCCACTAGCGCCACCAATTGCCCCGCTTCGATTTTGAAGCTGATGTCTTCCAGCGCACTTTGCCTTGTTGGCTGAATAGCTGCCGCCATTTCTTCCCCGGCTTTCTTGCCATTATTCCCCTTTCCTCCTGTTTTCAGATCCGGGGCCTGATATTCAAAGCTTACTTGCTCAAATTCAATAGCCCCCTTAACATCGTTTAGGCGCAGAGGATTCTTCCTGTTTTTTATTTCAATCGGCTGATCCAGATATTCAAACACGCGCTCGAAGCTCACCATTGAGGTGGCAAATTCCACTTGCACATTCGAGAGCGAGGAAATCGGCCCGTAGAGCCTACTCAGATAGGCCACAAAAGCCACGATGGTTCCCGCTGTAAGTGAGCCATCCAGCACCAAGTGTCCCCCGCCCCAATAGATCAGCACCATCCCGATCGTACTGGCGATGCCCAAACCCATAAAGAACCAGCGCCCCACCAATGCACGCCGCACGCCAATATCGCGCACATGTTCATTGGCTGATCGATAGCGCTCTCGCTCTTGCTTCAATCGACCAAAGGTCTTGGCCAAGAGCGCGCCATTGATGCTCAGGCTTTCGGTAATGATGGAAGACATGTCTGCATTGTGTTCCATCGCTTGTCTGCGGATATCGCGAAACACACGGCCCACTCTTCGCGCAGGTAATAAAAAGAGTGGCAGCACGAGAATCGAGAGCAGAGTCAGGCGCCATTCGATGGAGATCATCACAGCCAGTGTGGTGATCAGCGTCACGCCATTTGTTACGACGCTGGGAATAGTGCTGGTGATCGCGCTTTGTGCGCCCACCACATCATGATTGAAGCGCGAAACGATTTCACCT
>PVMS01066134.1_pt1 | contig 16565 bp, 13 predicted proteins | sample 1853461 | NCBI WGS metagenome assembly PVMS01 (sample SAMN08582032, study PRJNA380276) | Marine sediment metagenome, whole genome shotgun sequencing project. | isolation source: ocean sediment barecode stripped | collected 2017 | reverse complement strand
GGAGGCTCAAATCAAGGCCAGCGGTTGATCGATGTTGATGCCGGGGCTGATGATAGAATTTGGTCAGTTCGGTGGCGCAAGGGGGTCTGGTTTAATGGTTCCCGGGAGTCGTCGGGTCGCCGTCAGCCAAACAGTCAGGATTTTTACAAACCCCGCTATCGCGGGGTTCTTTTGGTGATTTGTCGGAGTCAGCAGCGACGTGGATAAGCCCGCTTCACCCTATCGCCGGATTTTGCTCAAACTCAGCGGCGAAGCCCTGATGGGTGATGCAGACTACGGCATTGATACCTCGACTCTGCGGCGAGTTACTGCGGAAATCATTGAAGCACAGAATCTCGGTGTGGAAATCGGTGTCGTCATTGGCGGCGGCAATATTTTCCGCGGCGCCGGGCTGTCCGAAGCCGGGATGGATCGGGTAACCGGCGATCATATGGGTATGCTGGCCACGATGATTAATGCGCTGGCCTTACAGGATGGAATCGAGCGCATGGGTGGTCATGTACGTGTTATGTCAGCTTTGCAGATTCATCAAATCTCCGAAGACTATATTCGCCGGCGCGCTGTTCGGCATCTGGAAAAGGGCCGGGTGACGATATTTTCCGCCGGAACGGGCAACCCGTTTTTCACAACCGATACGGCCGCCGCGCTGCGAGCAATCGAAATCGGCGCTGACCTGCTCATCAAGGGGACGAAAGTCGATGGTGTTTTTTCGGCAGATCCGGTCAAGGACAGGGACGCACAGCGGTACGAAGAAGTAACGTTCGACAAGGTTTTGTCCGATAAACTACAGGTCATGGACGCGACAGCTATAGTTATGTGTCGTGACAATGGGCTGCCGATCCGGGTATTTGATCTGAATATATCGGGTGCTCTCGTGCAACTGGTTGGAGGTTCGAGCATCGGTACATTGGTGCATGACGGTTAGGCGCATCCTATTGTCATGGAGAGGGTCATGGAGGATGAAAAGTGATTGAAGCGATCAAGCAAGATGCGGATCAGCGCATGGACAAGAGCGTCGCGGCTTTGGCCCAGGCTTTCAAGAAGTTGCGCACGGGTCGCGCCCATACAGGTCTGCTTGAGCATATTACCGTCGACTACTATGGCGCCGATACACCATTGAGCCAGGTTGCCAATATTGCTGTAGAAGATGCGCGGACTCTAACCGTGACACCTTGGGAGCAGCCAATGATTCCTGTTGTCGAAAAGGCAATCATGAACTCGGATCTGGGTCTGACCCCGACGTCGGCTGGTAGCGTTATTCGGATACCGTTGCCGGCATTGACCGAAGAGCGACGACGTGACCTGGCTAAGCTCGTCAAGCACGATACCGAAAACGGGCGTATCTCTATTCGCAATATTCGCCGAGACTCGATCCATGATCTCAAGGACCTTCTGAAGGAAAAGGAAATCTCCGAGGATGTGGAGCGGGGGGGCGAACAGGATATCCAGGTGCTGACCGATCGGCATATTGCGGTGCTTGATGAAATGAGCGAGAAAAAACAGAAAGAAATCATGGAGTTTTGAGGATTTATTAAGGTATAAATCTATGAGTAAAGGGGATGAAAACTCGCATCGTTCGATACCTCGCCATGTAGCCGTCATCATGGATGGTAACGGTCGCTGGGCTTCGCAGCACGGACGTCCCCGGTTCGCCGGTCATCGTGCCGGCGTCAAATCGGCGCGGCAGATCGTAGAAGCGTGTGCCCAGGCACAGGTTGAGACATTGACTCTGTTCGCCTTCAGCAGCGAAAACTGGCAGCGACCGGTGGAAGAGGTCAATGCCCTGATGCGCCTGTTCATCGAGGTTTTGCAGCGTGAGGTTTCGGCATTGCACGAGAACGGGATTCGGCTGCGGTTTATCGGTGCACGCGAGAATCTGCCGACGATCCTGCAAAAACGTATTGAAGATGCTGAAAACAAGACGGCAGCAAACAACCGCATGACCCTCTTGCTGGCCGTCTCATTTGGCGGTCGTTGGGACATCGTTCAGGCAACCAGGCGAATCGCGATGAAGGTGCGTGCCGGGGAACTTGATGTAGAGGATATAGATGAGACTGTCATGTCACGGCATTTATCGCTGGCCGTATACGATGATCCCGACCTGTTGATTCGGACCGGAGGAGAAAAGAGAATCAGTAACTTTCTGCTGTGGGACATGGCTTATACAGAAATCCACTTCTCAGACACGCTTTGGCCCAATTTTGGCGACCAGGACCTGGCAGATGCATTCGAGTTTTTTAGCCGGCGGCAGCGTCGCTTCGGCCAGGTCGGTGTTCGCAAAGAAGCCGGCGGCGACTGAACTACGTTCAGTTTTACTTGTCAGGCATTTGTATGAGCAAGCTTCTGCAACGGGTTGTTACTGCTGCAATTCTGCTGGTGGTCCTGCTCATCGTCTTTTTTCGTTTGCCGCAACCTGCCGCAATCGGTGTGCTTGGTATATTCGTTGCGGTTGCGGCCTGGGAATGGAGTGCATTTCTACCGCTCATACACTTTTTCCCCCGCGCTGTTTATACGCTTTTCCTGGTCGGTTTAATGGCGGGCGCTTTGTGGGTTTTTCCAGAGCAGATTCCGCTGCAGCCACTGCTGTGGGCCGGCTTGCTCTGGTGGAGTGTTGCGTTCTTCTGGTTGCTGCGGTTTCCGACCAAGATCAGTCCCGTCGTCGGCGCCGTCTGCGGCGTGTTCGTCATCGTGCCCGCATGGGTCGCACTAGTTATTTTGTTGGCGGTACCAGGACGCGGTCCTGAATATGTATTGTTCGTACTGATGATCGTCTGGGCAGCGGATATCGGCGCATATTTTGTCGGCCGCCGCCTGGGGCGCGCCAAGCTGGCGCCAAAGATCAGTCCCGGCAAGACCTGGGAAGGATTCGGTGGCGGTATGGTCGGGGCGATTGGCATCGCATTGTGCGGTTCCTGGTGGTTCGATTGGTCACCATGGTTCCTCATTCCGCTCGCGGTCAGCGTCACGGCAATTTCAGTGGTCGGCGATCTGACGGTCAGTATGTTCAAGCGCAACGCCGGGCTCAAGGATAGTGGTAATCTGTTTCCCGGGCATGGCGGGGTTCTCGATCGCGTTGACAGCGTGACGGCAGCGGTGCCGTTATTTGCGCTCGAAGTGACATGGATCGGTTTGTTCGCATATTGAGTATAGCCGGTATGTTGCGTGAGACTGCTCGATTTTTTTTTTGCAATCCTGTGATCCCGGCAGGATTTTGGAGTGTCACCTTGATAGCACGGTATTTTTTTGCAGGGTATCCGGATTGTGGCCGGCCTGCTACGCAACGTTCGGGCGAGAGTGATTGATGGGCGGGTTACTGACCAATATCTTGTCGTTTGTTCTTGCCATCGCCATTCTCGTCGCGGTGCACGAATGGGGTCACTATATCGTCGCACGCATGGCAGGCGTGAAGGTGCTGCGTTTCTCGATCGGCTTCGGCCGGCCGCTGTGGATCAGGAAATACGGCCGGGACCAGACCGAATTTTGTGTTTCGGCGATCCCGATCGGCGGTTACGTCAAGTTGCTCGATGAGCGCGACTGCGCCGTGACGCTTGCCGAGCAGGGGCGAGCATTTAATCGTCAATCGATCCCGGTCAAAACTGCGATCCTGGCGGCCGGACCGATACTGAATTTTCTGTTCGCGATCGTTGCGTACTGGTGTATGTATATGGTCGGGGTGCCGGGGCTCAAGCCGGTTATCGGGGCTGTCGAGCCCGAGACGATCGCGGCCCGCGCCGGTCTGCGCAGCGGCGACGTAATCGGCGCAGTCGGCGGACGTGCCGTGGCGACTTGGGAGGGTGCGGTGCTCGAAATTCTCGGGCAGTTGCTCGGTGATGGCGATATCCAACTGCAGGTCGTCGGTCAGGACGACAGCAAACGACTCGTTGTCATGCATGCCGTCGGGCGGGAAACAGAACTGACTGAACCAGGTCAGCTGTTTGTCGGCCTGGGCATCAGTCCCTGGTCGCCAGTCGTGCCGGCAATTATCGATAAGCTGACACCCGGTGGCCCGGCCGAACGTGCGGGTTTGCAGACTGGCGACGAGGTTATCGCTGCAGATGGTGAGCCAATTGTTTCATGGACAGATTGGGTCCAGTTCATACGCGCGCGACCGGAGCAGAGGATGACTGCGACGATCGTGCGCGATGGAAACGAACAGCAGCTGGAGATTCTGACCGGTGTTGCCGAGGAAAATGGTAAGACCATCGGTCGCATAGGGGCGTCGGTACAAATTAACGATGACTTGATGAAAGGTATGCGGGCTGAGCAGCGTTACGGTTTTTTTGCTGCATTACCGGTTGCGGTTACAAAAACCTGGGATATGACCGCACTGACCGTGCGCATGATCGCAAGCATGGTGACCGGCGGTGTATCAATCAAGAATATCAGTGGTCCGATCAACATTGCGCAGTTTGCCGGGCAGAGCGTCAGTATCGGCCCGGTTGCCTTTCTCGGTTTCCTGGCGATCGTCAGTATCAGCCTTGGTATTCTGAACTTGCTGCCGATCCCGATGCTCGATGGCGGGCAGATCGCCTATCAGCTGGTCGAAGCGATGAAGGGCAGTCCGATCTCCGAACGTGCGCAGATCTTCGGTCAGCAAGTGGGTATTTTATTCCTGTTGCTGTTAATGAGTTTCGCGTTTTATAACGATTTAACGCGTATTTTTGGCTGATCCTCAAATGCGATCCTGTAGGTCCTTTATATCAAGAGTGATATGCGCGCGTGCATTTCTGCTGCTCGTATGTTGCCTGTTCATCGAGGTCTCATTGGCCCAGTCAGCCTTTGTCGTGCGGGATATTCGCGTCGAGGGGTTGCAGCGCATTTCCGACGGCACGGTATTTAACTATCTGCCGATCAATATTGGCGACACCCTCGACCAACAGCGAATACAGGAGGCATTGAGGGCAGTCTACGCCACGGGGTTTTTCAAGGACGTCGAATTTCGTCGTGACGGTAATACTCTTATAATTGCCGTGCTCGAGCGACCGTCGATCGAATCGTTCACGATCGAGGGAAACAAGGACATCAAGACTGAGGATCTTCAGGAACCTTTGGCGCAGATTGGCCTGAAAGCCGGGCGTACTTTCAATCGCTCGGTTCTTGATGAGGTCGAACAGTCTCTGACCGATCAGTATTTCAGTCAGGGTAAGTACGCGGCAAAGGTTACGGCTAATGTTCTGGAGGTTGAAGGCAACAAGGTGCAAATCGCGATCAATATCGTCGAAGGTGAGCGTGCACGGATTCGACAGATCAACCTGGTCGGTAACGAAACCTATACGGATAAGGATCTGCTCAAGTCATTCAAGCTCAAGACGCCTCACTTGACGTCATTTATTCGTCAGGATGACCGTTACTCACGTGAAGCATTGTCCGGGGATCTCGAGGCGCTGCGGTCTTTTTACATGGATCGTGGTTTTGCTGATTTTGCGATCAGCTCGACGCAGGTCGCCATCTCGCCGGAAAAGGAAGATATTTTTATCACGGTCAACATTAATGAGGGCGATCATTACACGATATCTGATGTCCGGCTTGCCGGTAACTTGATTCTTACTGAGCAGCAACTCAATCCATACGTACAGGTCAAGCCCGGGCAGATCTACTCGCAACGCCTGATTTCGTCGAGTGCCGAGTTGATTCGCCTGCGGCTCGGTGAGGAAGGTTATTCGTTTGCGACCATCGAGCCGGTCCCTGAGCTCGATCATGAAGCGAAGACTGTCGAACTTACGCTGTACGTAGATCCAAAGAATCGCGTTTACGTTCGCCGTGTTAATTTCCATGGCGCCGATTCTGTCACCGATGAAGTGTTTCGTCGTGAAATGCGCCAGTTTGAAGGTGGTTTCCTGTCCAGCAGCAAGATTGAAAGGTCGCGCATCCGATTGCAGCGTCTGCCATACATCGACGAAGTTGCAGTAGAAACAAGCCCGGTTCCGGGTACGCCGGACCTCGTAGACGTGGAATTTGATATTAAGGAGGGGTTACCCGGTCAGTTCGGAGGTGGGGTCGGTTTTTCGGAATCCCAGGGAATCGTCTTCAACGCCAACTTTGTGCACACGAATTTTTTCGGCACCGGCACGCGTGTGGCTGCCGATGTTAATACGGGTCAATATCGCACCATCTACAGCGTGTCGCATACGAATCCTTATAGCACGATCAACGGCGTTAGCCGTACATTGAGTTTCGCTTACCGGGATATCACACAGTTCACGGCGGATGCATCGGAACTGGATACGAAGGCATTATCGGCAAGACTAGAGTTCGCTTATCCATTGTCCGAATTTCAGACGATTGTCCTCGGTGCCGGTTGGAATGATGCGGAAATGCTCGCCAGTTCGAACAGTTCACTGCAAGCTCAGGAATGGGTGTTCAACAATGGCAATCCATTCTTCGAAGCAGGCGTAACTGGTACCCAATTTAATACCTACACTTTTATTGCCGGCTGGGTATACGATACGCGCAATCGTTCTCTGTTTGCCGATCGTGGTTCGCGACATAGTCTGATGCTGAACTACACCATACCGGGCAGTGATGTCGAGTTTTATTCGTTAAATTATTCATATCGTCGCTACCAGCCGTTGACGCGCTGGTTTACGCTGGCGCTTAATGCTGACATCAGATTTGGAGAAGCGCTTGGCGATACGACTGCGATAACGCCGGCCAGGAACAGCTTTGCCGGCGGGCCAAACACGGTCCGTGGCTACCGTGAGAACGGGCTCGGTCCGCGAGATTCGTTCGGCAACCCATATGGTGGGAATCTGCTGACGGTCGGGCAGGCCGAATTGATATTGCCGATCCCGGCTAGCTGGCGCTCGCGGGCCAGATTTACGTTATTTTATGATATCGGTAATGTATTTTCGACGGATGATGTGACGTTCTATAACACCAGTTGTAACTCATTTGTGTCGCCGGAGAATTGTAATGAGAGCAACATAATCAGTTATGATTTCGACACTCACGATCTGAAACGATCTTACGGCGCTGCGGTCGAGTGGCTGGCGCCGATGGGATTGTTCAGGTTCAGTTATGCGTTCCCGCAGAATGCGGAACCTTTTGTGGTCGATGGCGGCTTCGGGGATCAAACCGAGCGGTTCCAGTTTTCCATCGGCGGGGCCTTTTGATTTTCTAGGAAAGGATGATGCTTATGTTTACACGGTTGAAAATCTTGTTTTTCGTCTTTGCAGGACTGCTCGTGCTGTCGGGTACCGGACAGGCAGAAGACCTGAAAATTGGTTTCGTTAATGTCAGCAGGTTGATCAGCGAATCGCCGCAGGCAACGACGGCCATGGAGGAACTCCAGGAGGAGTTTGCTCCGCGTCAGCGTGAAGTCATTGCGATGCAAAACGATTTGCAGGAAAGACAGGAAAAGATCCAGCGTGATCTTGAAGTCATGGGGCCGGAAGAACGACGCAATGCCGAGCGCGATCTGCGCCGTGACGAGCGTGAACTGGCACGCAATCAGCAGGAGTTTCAGGAAGATATCAACCTGCGGCGCAACGAGTCGCTCGGCAAGTTGCAGCGCGAATTGTTGCGCCAGGTTCAGGTTTATGCAGCAGAGCAGGGCTACGACCTGATTGTCAGTGAAGGCGTGTTGTATGCCAGTACGGATATCGACATCACCGAGCAGGTTCTGGCCGGGCTGAAGGCAAGTTTCGCCGAGCAGCCTTTGGCCAATTAAGCCTTCGGGCAGGTAGCCGATCATTCAGGATCCGTCAATGAGTATCAGCCTCGGTGAAATTGCTGCCCGTTATGGTTGCGAGTTACGTGGAGACCCGGATTGTTGTGTATCGCATGTCGCGACGCTGAGCGGTGCGGGACCTGAATCGCTCTCGTTCCTTGCCAACAAGGCGTATCGTCAGCAACTCGAGACGACGGGAGCGGCGGCCGTTATCCTGTCGGCGGAACATGTCGAAGCCTGTCCGACCGCTGCGCTCGTATCGCAGAATCCTTATGCTGTCTATGCCCGGATTGCCGCAGAACTGCATCCGCCGTTTGCGCTGGTACCGGGAGTTGATGCCATGGCATCGGTTGGTGAGGGCTGCACGATAGCGGATTCATGCCAGGTTGCCGCCGGCGCCGTCATCGAGGATGGAGTAGTACTCGGTGATCGCGTCAGCATCGGCCCTAACAGCGTTGTCGGCCGCGGCGTACACATCGGTGACGACACGCAGTTGATGGCCAATGTCACGGTTTACCATGGCGTGCGTATTGGCTCTCGGTGCCTGTTGCACAGCGGTGTCGTGATCGGTGCCGATGGTTTCGGTATTGCTCAGGACGAGTCCGGCTGGACAAAGGTTCCACAGCTTGGCGGCGTTGATATCGCCGATGATGTCGAAATCGGCGCAAATACGACGATTGATCGCGGCGCAATCGACGACACTATTATTTGTGCCGGCGTCAAACTTGATAACCACATTCAGGTTGCACACAACGTAACGATCGGCGCCCATACAGCCATTGCGGCCCTGGTTGGAATATCCGGCAGCACGACAATCGGTGGAGGATGTATGATTGGCGGTGCGAGCCTGATCGCGGGGCACATCTCTATCTGCGATCACGTCATGCTGGCGGCCGGGACCGGGGTGGCTGGCTCGATAGATAAACCGGGTGCCTACGGCGGTTATCCGGCGAATGCCGATGAGATCGGTCGCTGGCGCAAAAACGTTGTCCGCTTTAGTCAGCTCGATGAAATGGCACGACGATTGCGTAAATTGGAAAAACGACTCGAAAAAATGTCGGACTAGTTTTTTAACCCAAAATATGCCTAAAAAATTGAATAATCCATGAGCGATAGTGAACTCATACACCCGTCAGCGATCATTTCCGCTGATGCCGAATTGGCTGACGATGTCCGAGTCGGGCCCTGTACCGTGATCGGTGCGGGGGTCCGGATCGGTGCCGGCTCGGAAATCGGCGCACATTGCGTCATCAAGGGTCCGACAACGATTGGTCAGAACAACCGTTTCTACCCGTTTGGCTCGATCGGCGACGATCCGCAAGATAAGAAATACGCGGGGGAGGCGACGCGACTTGAAATTGGTTCAGGCAATACGGTCCGCGAGTACTGCACCATCAATCGCGGCACGTCGCAGGATGAAGGTGTTACGTCGGTCGGGGACAATAACTGGCTTATGGCGTATACCCACATCGCACATGATTGCCGTGTCGGTAACGACATCATCATGGCCAATGCTGCGATGCTGGCCGGTCATGTGTACGTTGACGACTACGCCATGCTAAGTGCGTTCTCCGCCATTCATCAGTTTTGCAGGATCGGGGCGTACAGTTTCATCGGTGCTTACGGCGGCATTGGCAAAGATGTTCCACCTTATATCGTTGCATTCGGCCAGCCGCCCGAACCGCGCGGTATTAATTCCGAAGGCCTGCGTCGCCGTGATTTTTCCAAAGAACAGATTCGCAACCTCAAGGAGGCATACCGCATCCTGTATCGTTCGGACCTGCGATTGGCCGAAGCCAGGGTTCAACTGGGTGAGTTGGCGGCCGGGCAACCTGAACTTGCGATCCTGATCGAGTTTCTCGATAAATCCGAACGCGGCATCTTTCGCTAGGCATTGCTTCCGCTGATGCTGTCATAGCATGGCAAGGATTGTCGTCATTGCGGGTGAGGCCTCCGGTGATCGGCTGGGCGCCAGCTTCATTCACAGTGCTCGCGCGCTGTGTCCCGACCTGAAAATCGAAGGCATCGCCGGACCCCGGATGCGTGCTGCGGGTTGTGAAGCATGGTTCGATAGCCAGGATCTTGCAGTCATGGGACTTGTCGAAGTCGTGCGGCATCTGCCGCGTATTTTGCGCATCAAGCGTTCGGTTGAGCGCCGCCTGCTGGCCGATCCGCCTGATGTCTTGCTCGGGATCGACGCGCCCGATTTCAACCTGCGCGTCGAGAGAGTCGCACACCGGGCTGGTATTCGCACCGTGCACTACGTGTGCCCGTCTGTTTGGGCCTGGCGCGAGGGGCGCGTCAAGGTTCTGCGCGCCGCCTGCGATCGTATCTTGTGTCTGCTGCCATTCGAACCGGCATTTCTCGCGCGCCATCAGATTAATGGTGAGTTTGTCGGTCATCCGTTGGCCGACGAGATCCCGCCCGAACCCGACCAGGCTGCTGCGCGGCAACTGCTCGGCATCGGGTCGGGACCTGTCGTAACGATCATGCCCGGCAGCCGGGTCGGCGAGGTCGAACGCATTGGTCCGTATCTCACCAAGGCTGCTGCGTGGCTGGCCGAGCAGGTCGAGGGTATCCGTTTTATCGTACCGGCCGCCAATGCCGGCCTGCGCGTTGCGATCGAGTCGCAGTTTGCGGCGCTGGCGCCGTCGGTACAGGTTGAAATTCTCGATGGGGAGGCGCACACGGCCATCGCCGCGGGCGATGCCGCGTTGCTCGTATCCGGAACGGCAGCGCTGGAGGTCATGTTGTTGAAGCGACCGATGGTTGTCGCGTACAGGATGGCTCCGGTCAGCTACACTATTGCACGGTTATTGCGTGCACTCGGACTCATGAAGGGTGATTATATTTCGTTGCCAAACCTGTTGGCCGACCGGCCGCTTGTGCCGGAACTGATCCAGGGGCAGGTGACGGCTGAAGCGCTTGGTCGGGAAATTCTGAATGTCTTGTATCCATCACCGCAGCGCGACGAACTTATTGCGACGTTCGGTCAGCTGCAGGCCCAGCTGCGTTGTTCCGCCGGTGACCGTGCAGCGCGTGCCGTCCTGAAATTGGCTGGATTACTCAAGTCCTGATTAGCCACGGTGTTAATTTTTGGTACATGAAGAAAGTCATCGACAGATATGCGGTCAATGTTTCGGACTGCGCGGCGGGTGCCATCGGTGGCATCGATGAAGCCGGTCGTGGACCGCTGGCTGGCCCGGTGGTGGCTGCGATCGTCGTATTTTCCCCGGGGCAGCAAATCGACGGGGTGCGCGACTCGAAACAACTATCGGCCCGGCGGCGCACAGTATTGGCCGAAGAGATCAGAAGCCGCGCGGCGGCCTGGTCTGTTGCCAGGGCCGACGTCGCCGAGATCGATGAACTGAATATCCTGCATGCGACGATGCTGGCGATGCGTCGCGCCGTAGAACAGCTCGACTGCCTGCCCGATGAGTTGTTCTTTGACGGGAACAGGGCGCCCGAGTTACCCGGGTATCAGGGGCGGACCACGACGATCATCGGTGGTGACCGGATCTGTCCGGCCATCTCGGCGGCCTCGATTCTCGCCAAGGTGGCGCGAGACGAACTGATGCTCGCCCTCGATCGTGCGTTTCCTGACTACGGCTTCGCACGTCACAAGGGCTATCCGACCGCACTGCATCGCGAAGCATTGCTGCGTTATGGCCCGTGTTCCGAGCATCGACGCAGCTTTGCGCCGGTTCGTCAGGCAATCGAGGCCTGGGGTGATTGCGCATGACGCCGTCATTCGTTCACCTGCACCTGCATACCGAGTACTCGATCATCGACAGTGTCGTGCGCGTCAGGGAATTGATGAATGCGACGGCTGCGGCCGGAATGCCAGCTGTTGCCTTGACCGACCAGAGCAACCTGTTTGCGCTCGTGAAGTTTTACCGTGCGGCGCTTAAAGCCGGGCTCAAGCCGATCGTTGGCGCTGAGATCTGGTTTCGGGCACATTCCGGGGACGGACCATCACGATTGATCTTGTTGTGTCGAAACAATGACGGTTACCGGAACCTGTCGCGGCTGTTGACGCGCGCCTATCTCGATGGGCAGCAGGATGGTATCCCGGTCATCAGACGTGAATGGCTCGAGGCGGGAGCCACCGATGGCCTGATGGCGCTGTCGGGAGGTCGCGAAGGTTGCATCGGCAGGCAACTGCTCGCCGGTCAGCTCGAAACGGCCGGCGTCGAGCTTGATGAACTGCGCGAATTGTTTGCAGGAGATTTTTTTATCGAATTGCAGCGCACGGGTCGGCAGCATGAGCAGGAATACCTGGCTGCGGCTGTCGAACTGGCCGCAATGAAAGGCTGTCCGGTCGTGGCGACAAACGATGTACGGTTCCTGCGCCCTGAAGATTTCGAAGCGCACGAGGCACGAGTCTGTATTCAACAGGGGCGTGTACTTGATGATTCGAACCGACCGCGCGATTACAGCGAACAGCAATATCTGCGTACGGCAGAGGAAATGGCCGAGTTATTTGCGGATCTGCCCGAGGCGCTGGCCAATAGCGTCGAGATTGCGAAGCGCTGCAATGTCGAGCTTTCGTTCGACCAGTCCTATTTACCTGAGTATGAGGTTCCGGAAGGACTGACGATCGATGCATTTCTCGAGCAGGAGGCACGGCAGGGACTCATGTGGCGCCTCAAGCTTGCCGACTTCGAACAGATTCCGGCGATCTACACGGAGCGTATGCAGACCGAACTGAAAGTCATACAGCAGATGGGATTTCCGGGCTATTTCCTGATCGTTGCCGATTTCATTCGCTGGTCGAGGGATAACGCTATCCCGGTTGGTCCCGGGCGCGGGTCGGGCGCCGGTTCGCTGGTCGCCTGGGTGCTGAGGATCACCGAGCTCGATCCGATTAAACATGAATTGTTGTTCGAGCGTTTTTTGAATCCTGAACGTGTGTCGATGCCGGACTTCGATATTGATTTCTGCATAGAGGGTCGGGACCGCGTCATCGACTATGTTGCGCAGCGTTATGGCCGCGATCGGGTATCGCAGATTATTACCTACGGAACGATGGCCGCAAAGGCCGTGGTACGGGATGTCGGGCGAATACTGGGTCAGCCTTACGGTTTCGGCGATCGTATTGCCAAACTGATTCCGTTTGAGATCGGGATTACGCTCGAAAAGGCATTGCAGCAAGACAAAGAACTCAAGGAATTATACGAGAATGACGACGATGTGCGGACGACGATTGACCTGGCCATGCAGATTGAAGGTCTCGTGCGCAATGCCGGCAAGCACGCCGGTGGCGTTGTCATTGCGCCGACGACGATTACGGATTTCACACCGCTGTTTCGTGTCGAAGGTGAATCGGCTACCGTCACGCAGTTCGATAAGGACGATGTAGAGGCGGCCGGACTGGTCAAATTTGATTTCCTCGGCCTGCGTACCCTGACGATAATCAACCACGCGCTTAGAACTATCAACGCGGAATGCGTCGATCCGGACCAACAAATAGATATTGGCTCGATACCGATGGACGACAAGGCGGTGTTCGAGCTGCTCTGCGCCTGTAACACGACAGCCGTGTTCCAGCTCGAGTCGCGCGGCATGCGCGACCTCGTCAAGAGGCTGCGCCCCGATCATTTCGATGACATCGTTGCGCTCGTTGCTCTGTTCCGTCCCGGGCCGCTGCAGTCAGGGATGGTCGACGATTTCATCAGTCGCAAGCACGGTGAGTCCGATCAGCCGATCAATTATTTTCACCCGGATCTGGAACCGGTGCTGGCAGGTACCTATGGCGTGATTCTGTACCAGGAACAGGTCATGCAGATTGCGCAACGACTGTCGGGTTATTCGCTGGGTGGCGCCGATATCCTGCGCCGCGCGATGGGCAAGAAAAAACCCGAGGAAATGGCTCGGCAGCGCAGCAGTTTTGTCGACGGCGCTGCCGACCGAGGCGTCAAGCATGGTGTGGCGGCCAGAATTTTCGATCTCATTGAGAAATTTGCCGGCTATGGTTTTAACAAGTCGCATTCTGCGGCGTATGCGCTGCTCGCTTACCAGACGGCATGGCTCAAGGCGCATTATCCAGCCGCATTCATGGCAGCGGTCCTGAGTTCTGAAATGGACGATACGGATAAGCTGGTGATTCTGAAAGAGGACTGCAAGCTCAACGGGCTTGAACTGTTGCCGCCGGACATCAATGATTCGGGCTATCAGTTCAGCATTCGTGGTGATACAGCCATTCGCTATGGGCTGGGTGCGGTCAAGGGACTCGGGCACAATGCGATCGAAAAGATCATCGATGCTAGGAGTGACGAACCGTTTCGCGATCTCGATGACTTTTGCCTGCGCGTCAATTCGCATAAAGTCGGTCGGCGAGCTGTCGAGGCGCTGATCAAGACCGGTGCGATGGACAAGCTTGGGCCGAACAGGCCGAGCTTGTTGGCGCGAGTTCCAACCGCAATAGGCGCTGCCGAGCAGGCCGCTCGCCTGCGCGACTCCGGTCAGGTTGATCTTTTTGGCAGTAGTTCGGGCGCCACACCGCAGGCGGCGCCGATCAATGTAGAGTCCGATTGGGGCTTTCGCCAGACGCTCGCGGCAGAACGCGAAAGCCTCGGTTTGTATATGAGCGGCCATCCGTTTGATGAGTATCGTCATGACGGACCGTTCGTGTCGTCCGGGACGATCGGCAGCCTGAAAGGCGCCAGACCGGTATCGAAAAGCGATAAACCATGGTCTGGCGGCAAGGAATGCTCGGCGGCTGGTCTGGTGACAGGCCTGCAAAAACGTGGCGGGCGGGTGACATTCAATCTCGACGACGGCATCAACCGGATCGAGGTCACGCTGTTCCAGGATGCGTACGAACAATTCCGACATATGCTGACGGCGCACGCAATCGTCGTGGTGACCGGCATGCTGCGATTCGATAATTTCATCGACGATTGGCGACTGACTGCCAAAGCGATCAACGATATCGACAAGCTGATCGAGCAGCATGCCACGAATCTCGTGATTCGCTGGCAACATGACGGTAACGGCGGGCTGGATGCAAATTATCTGAAACGGGTTCTCGAACCATATCGACCAGGCGCCTGCGACATCAGCCTGTTTTTTCGCCGTGACAATGCGCAGGCCCGCGTTCGCTTGGGGAACGAATGGTCTGTGCGGCCGAGTCGTGAACTCCGCGAACGCTTGTCGGAGGTTGTCGGCCACGACGGGTTCCGGTTTATTTACAAGAATGCATTGTCGGCCTGATCTACTCTTGTAACCCAACGCGGCAGCGTTTAGGGTTTCGGCCTATGGATCTGAAATTTCTCGATTTCGAACAACCAATCGCCGAACTGGAAGCGAAAATAGACGAATTGCGGTTCGTCGGCGATGATTCGGAAGTCAATATCGGTGATGAAATCGCCCGCCTCAAGGTGAAAAGCAAGTCACTGACAAAATCAATATTTTCCAACCTGTCACCCTGGCAGATCGCACAAGTGGCCCGTCACCCGCTACGGCCTTACTTGCTCGATTACCTTAACGTGATCAGCCCCGGCTTCCAGGAATTGCATGGTGACCGTATGTATGCCGACGATCTGGCGATCGTCGGTGGACTCGGCCGGCTCGACGGCAAGCCGGTCATGTTTATCGGTAACCAGAAAGGGCGTAACACGAAGTCACGTGTTTTGCGCAACTATGGTATGGCGAAGCCCGAAGGCTATCGCAAGGCGCTTCGGCTCATGAAAATGGCCGAGCGGTTTCACTTGCCGGTCATCACGTTCATCGATACGCCGGGCGCCTATCCGGGCATCGGTGCTGAAGAACGCGGGCAAAGTGAGGCGATCGCACGTAACCTGTTCACGATGGCACGCCTGAAAACGCCGATCATTAGTGCTGTCGTGGGCGAGGGTGGATCCGGTGGAGCGCTGGCAATCGGTGTCGCCGATCGTGTCCTGATGCTTGAGTACGCAGTTTATTCAGTCATTTCGCCGGAAGGTTGCGCGAGTATTTTGTGGAAAAGTGCCGAGAAGGCATCGACTGCCGCCGACGCGATGGGCATCACTGCGGACCGGCTACTTGAACTGGGGCTGATCGATGAAATCGTGCCGGAACCTCTCGGCAGTGCGCATCGGGATCCGGAGGCGACCGCACAGACATTACAAAATTCGCTGCTGGCACACTTACGGGAGCTCGAATCGCTCGACGTCGGTGAGTTACTTTCGCAACGAGCGGCGCGGCTCGGGTCGATTGGTGTGTTCAAGGAAACCTGACGTTGTACTGCGTTGGTGCGCAGTGTGCCGGCAATCTAAAACGATGCTTGATATCCTGCGGCAACAACTGCAAGACGACCTGGTAACCGGAGCCCAATGGTGTGTTGCGTTAAGCGGCGGCATCGATTCAACAGCGCTGCTGCATGCCATTGTGCGGCTCGGGCGGGAATTTCCCGGCAATTCTATCCGTGCCGTCCACGTCAATCATCACTTGCACGCCGATGCCGATTCTTGGGCAGTAACCTGTCAGACGCTGTGTGATGAATTAGGCATATCGGTGACTTGTTGCGACGTTGCAGTCGAGACGGGGGGTGATGACGGTATTGAGGCGGCTGCGCGCAGGGTGCGTTACGGTGTGTTAACCAGTCTGCTGGGCCACGGTGAACTCTTGCTGACGGCCCATCATCGTGACGACCAGGTCGAAACGCTATTGCTCCGGTTGTTGCGTGGTGCTGGTCCGCATGGGCTGGCGAGCATCGAGCCGCGTCGGCCCTGTGGCAAGGGCTGGCTGGTCCGGCCATTGCTCGACGTTGGGCGTGCTGCGCTTGGGACGGATGGCCGCGGGGACAAGCGGCCATGGGATGAAGATGCGGCAAGTAGCGACACGGCATTTGATCGCAATTTCGTGCGGCACCGGGTATTGCCGGGATTGCGCGAGCGCTGGCTCGGTCTCGGTG
>PVMS01103704.1_pt1 | contig 16574 bp, 17 predicted proteins | sample 1853461 | NCBI WGS metagenome assembly PVMS01 (sample SAMN08582032, study PRJNA380276) | Marine sediment metagenome, whole genome shotgun sequencing project. | isolation source: ocean sediment barecode stripped | collected 2017 | reverse complement strand
TTAGGCGATGGCGATGCAGGCGATCATGGCGCCGCAGTAGGACTCGAAAATGTCCGAGCCCATACCGGCGATATCGCCGACATTGTCTCCCACATTGTCGGCGATAACGCCCGGATTGCGCGGGTCGTCCTCCGGGATGCCCGCGTCTAACTTGCCTACCAGGTCGGCGCCGACATCGGCGCTCTTGGTGAAAACACCACCGCCGACCCGTGAGAACAGGGCCACTGTGGACGCCCCCATACCAAAACCGTGGATGGCGTGAGCGGTTTCCGGGTCACCGCCAAAATACCAGTACAGGCCGCCGAGACCGACAAGGCCCAGTGAGGCGACCAGCAGGCCCATGACAGAGCCACCGTAGAAGGCGATGGTCAGGGCCCCGCTCTGGCCGTGATTGTGAGCCGCCACAGCGGTGCGCACATTGGCCTTGGTGGCGGAGAACATGCCCAGGTAACCGGCAGTGGCGGAAGACACTGCCCCCACCACGAAGGCGACGGCCGTATTAACGCCCAGCGGCGATACGAAAATAGCCACCACCAGCACCAGGGAGAAAATGGCCAGCATCTTGTACTCGCGGTGCATGAAGACCATGGCGCCCATTTGTATCTGGTCACCTATTTTCTTCACCACCCCGTCCCCATGGTTATGGCGGCTCATGATGTGATAGATGATAAAAGCGACGGCCAGGCCGGCGAAACCCAGGAGTGGGGGTATTGCGAAGTAGTCAGACATAGGTTGAATCTGCTTATTATTAATGGAGGCCTCGCATGCTACCTAACTTCCAGTGACAAGGGAAACACGCTGGCGATAAGGACGCAGTTTTTCACCGAATACCCCTGTAGTCTTGTATGATCGGAGCCTGTTTTGGAAAATACAAATCTCGAGTTGGTTTTTTTTGAGGTGTTGATGTGATCTGGGTTTTATTGGTCCTGGCGTTATTGGTATTAGTCACTGTTTTTCACCTGCGTGGTGAGGATTTGAGTCAGTACGACTCTCCCCCCGGGCAGAGTTTTGATATGGGGCATGAGCCCAGTGACGAGCATGACGCGGTTGTGGCTTCTTTCGATGTCGGCATCGGGCCGGTGCGAAGAGCACCTCGTAGTCAGCGCCTGCCCTTGATGCGGCAGTATATGGACAGCATCTCCCAGAGCCAGGATTTTCACGCTAACTTTACACCGGTTGATGCCGGCGGTGTTGAAGCTGAGTGGGTGCTTACTCCGGGCGCAGACAGTGACCGCCGCGTTCTCTACATCCACGGTGGCTCCTTTGTAATGGGCAGCCCCACCAGTCACCGCAATATTACCAGCCGGTTCTCTGAAATAGCCGGCGCGGCGGTGCTGGCGATTGATTACCGCCTGATGCCGGAAAATCCGCGTATGGCGGGGATTGAGGACTGCAGAACGACCTATGAGTGGATACTGCAGAACGGGCCGGAAGGCCCGGGCCAGGCTGACAAGATCTATGTAGGTGGCGATTCGGCAGGTGGCAACCTGACCCTGTCGCTGATCGCCTGGGTGCGCGACCAAAAGTTACGACAGCCGGATGCCGTTGTGGCTCTGTCCCCGGTGACCGACGCTACCTTTGGCTCACCCAGTCTTAAACACAACATGGAAACCGACGCTATGCTGGGGCCCCTGTTCAAGGGTCTGGCCAGGATACCCCTGCCCCTGTTGTGGTGGTTTGTCTGGTTCCAGAATCGCATGAGCCCACGCAACCCCCTGTTGTCGCCGGCTTTTGGCGATCTCTCGGGGCTGCCGCCGACCCTGGTGCACGCCAGTGAAGCGGAACTTTTGTTCGATGATGCCAGGCGCTACGTCAACCGCGCGGTAGCCGCCGGGTCACCCGCCAAACTGCAAAGCTGGGCGCATATGGTGCATGTCTGGCATATGTTTTATCCACAATTGACAGAGGCTCGCAACGCCTGGGATGAGATCGGCAAATTTATCGAGGAGGCAGATCGCAGCTCTGTCCGACCGGGAGCGAATCAATGAAGCAACGGGATGGTAACTTTTCAGGTGCTGGGGACAGGAGCACCTACTACCATTACTGGGAACCGGCTACCCGGCCCGGGGCGCTAATTCTGCTGGTCCACGGCGCTGGTGAGCACTGTGCCCGCTATGAACACTTTGCCCGCTGTATGACGGATCATGGCTACGCGGTGGCGGCCCTGGATCACCCCGGGCACGGCAGGTCCGCGGGTACGCCCGGCCACGTGGAGCGATTTGATGACTACCTGGAAACCCTGGGTATTTTTCATCGACAGGTAGCAGCGGATTTTTCCGGGGTGCCGCAAATTCTGCTGGGACACAGTATGGGCGGTTTGATCAGTAGCCTCTACCTGCTGCAGCACCAGCAGGATTTCATTGGCTGTATCCTGTCCGGGCCGGCTATCAAGACGGACATAGAGCCCGGCGTGTTGCAGATGTCCCTGATCCGTATTTTCTCCGCGCTGCTGCCAAAAGTGGGCGTGTTACAACTCGATGCCAACGGCGTCAGTCGCGACCCGGCGGTGGTAAAGAAATATGTCAACGACCCGCTGGTATTCCACGGCAAGATGTCGGCGCGCAAGGTGTCGGAGTTGTTCAAGGCTATGCACCATATCCAGGCCAACGCGGACAAAATCACCTTGCCCATGCTGTTACTGCACGGCGGCGATGATGTCATGGCGGCGGCGGAGGGATCGCGCTTCCTGCACAGCCGCATCAGCTCCACTGACAAGACCCTGAAGATCTATCCCGGTTTATACCACGAAATTTTCAATGAGCCGGAGCAGGAGGAGGTATTTGCTGACGTCCTGGCCTGGTGTGATGAAAGGACGGCGGCGGGCTGTTGAAAAGCCCTCAGCCGGCACGGTACGGTGTTGGAAACGGGCGCCATTGATTATACCGAGGCAAGTTTACCAGCGCATCGAAACGACGACACCGCCACCCTTACTATCGACCCAGGGCGTCAGTTGTACCTTGTCATTGAAGGCATCAGTGAAAAACCAACCACTGAGCCCGCCGATTGCGGCACCGGCGACTACATCGTACCAATGGTGCTGTCTGGCGCGCTCACGTGCGACACCGGTCAGTGTCGCCACCGCATAAGCGGGAAGGCCGGTCTGCCAGCCATAGCGGCGATAAAGGGTGGTCGCCGAGGCAAAGGCATTGGCGGTGTGCCCGGAGGGGAAGCTGTCGTCATCACTGTTATCCGGGCGCTCCTCGTCCACCAGGGTCTTGCCAAGCAGTGTAACACCCGTGGCGGTGCCGATACTGTAAGCCGCCTGGCGCAAACCCACCCAGTCCTTTCGTGACGCTGGCAAGATCAAAGCCGTACTGATCAAGCTGATTACGCCGACATCGCTGATGTCTTCCCAGGAGTTGTCGCTTATCGCAATGGCCGCAGGGCTAATACCTACTGTCAGTGTTAGCGCTATCGCTAAATGCTGGAGTTTCATTGTTTTGTCCTCCCAAAAAAAGAACCCGGCCCTACGACCGCTTATAACCATGATCGGTTAATGTTTTCGTTACTGCCGCTTTAGCTGCGGCCACTACCTCGACCAGTGGTTGGGTGGCGTCAATATCAGCGATGGGGGCGCCATTGAAAGTCAGCTGCGGAATGTTCTTAATTTTCCTCTCGAGACCCTCCCGGCTATGATCCGGCTTACGCGCAAAGGCGGTATCGACGTCGACATTGAGCCGAATCACGAGGTCGGGTTGGTAACTGGTCATCCATTCGAAGGCAGCCTGCTCGCGCTGGGCCAGCCAGCGCACAAAACGATTTCCCTGTGCTGCCACAGACATGTCGGTACTATCAGAGGTGCCGGGAATATCCATTTGTGGATAACGGTCTGCAATGATAATCAGGCCTTTATGCCGTAACGCCATCATCCGGCGAAAGCGCCGCATGCGCTTCAGTGTGAATGCATATATCACAATTGCGGGGAAAGAGTCGGGTGCTTTATTGACCGTGCGTGATTTACGGACGGTAGAGGCCTTGCGCTCTATGAAGTTCCCGAGAAACTTGCCAGCCAGGGGCAGGTTGGAGATCGAGCGCCCGGTGTTGCCCTGCTGCTTTCCCAGGTGAGCCGTCGCGGCGGGGCCGTAGCCTTTGGCCCAGACCAGAAGTTCCTCACTGACCGTGGACTTTCCTGAACCATCGCAGCCGACAATCGCGATCAGGGGCGGCAGAGCAGGAAGATCTACTGGCATTGGGAAATTCCGTCAAAAATGTAGGTGTCGTAGCGCAAGCTACAGGGACTGATCATATATCCTATCATTGATATCGCCTGAATGCCGTACCGGGCCAGCTTTCGGCAGGGCTCTTCAATGGCGACTAAAGCTGAGTAGAAAACCGCCGATGCTCTTTTATAAAACCGCTGATGCCCTGTATGTATATGGAAAACTGTCGTAAACTGCCCGTCCAGTATAACGGCTTTGGTTGGCAGGCGTGCGACGCTCATCCTCATTATCCCCCCCCAAATTTCTTCCCCGCGTAATTGCCGTTACTGGTTGCGATGGGGCGGGCAAGTCGACATTGAGTGAGGACTTAATCACTCACTTGCGAGACGAGGGGCCTGTGGAGTGGCTCTACCTCGGGCAGTCCTCGGGTAATATTGCCCGGTGGATAAAAACCCGGCCGGTCATTGGGCCGGCGCTGGGGCGTTACCTGGTTGGCAAGGCGGACCGAGCCCACAGCGAGAAGACCACGGCCCCGGATACCGCTACCACGCTGGTGATCTATATACTTTCGCATTGGCGCGCGCACAAATTTCGCCGCATGCTACGGCTCAATCGTCGCGGCGTTTTGGTCATTACCGATCGCTACCCACAGGCTGAAGTGCCGGGCTTTCATTTCGATGGTGCCGGCCTTGGTGCGGTCAACGCCGAAAGCTGGCTGGGGCGTAAGCTCGCGGCCCGGGAGTTACGGTTATACCAGTGGATGGCAAGCCATGTTCCGGCGCTGGTTATCCGGCTCAATATCGACGCCGATACGGCCCATGAGCGCAAACCCGATCACAAACTGTCGATGCTGCGAGACAAGGTGGCGGTTATTCCAAACCTGCACTTCAATGGTGCGCACATCCTTGATCTCGATGGCCGGGATCCCTACGAGCAGGTACTGGATACAGCGTTGAGTACTGCCAGGGCGGCACTCAAGATTTCCGGGCGCTGATTTGGAATTTTTGGGCGACATTTCGCGCCGCCATCATGCTAGACTCACAGCAAAATAGTAATCTGAGCACATCATGTCTGAATTCATTACCCGCACAGGTGATCGGGGTATACCGCTTACCGGGGTTTTTGCGGTTGTCGGCTGTGACGGTACCGGCAAAACAACGTTGACAGAAGATTTGCTGGCAAGGCTGCGCGACCAGGGTCCCGCAAAGCGGCGTTATCTCGGCCTGGTCTCGGGTGAAACCGGTGACAAGATCAAAAGCCTGCCCTTTATCGGCGTCAGGCTCGAGAATAACCTCCATACCAAAGCGAACCGGGCACTGGACATGGAGAAGAAATTACCCGGCACCGGCACTTCGCTTATCATGTATATGCTTTCATTGCTGCGCGCGCTGCGGCTCTGGCGGATCATGCGTCTCTCGCGACGCGGTGTACAGGTTATCGCGGACCGCTACCCGCAGGTGGAGATCCCCGGTTTTCACTACGACGGCCCGGGTTTGACCATTAACCGTACCGATAATTGGCTGGTGCGCAAGCTGGCGATACGCGAGCAGAAGCTGTACGAGTGGATGGCAGCACACAAACCCACGCTGGTGATCCGCCTCAACATAGATGCTGAAACTGCACATGCACGCAAACCGGATCATGATATCGCCGAGCTGGTTGATAAAATTGCGGTGATATCCCGCCTGAACTTTAACGGTGCGAAGGTATGCGAGATCGATGCCTGTAATTCGTATCCCCAGGTGCTGGAGGCGGCATTGCAGGCAATCCACAACGCTCAACAAGGCAATCCATAAACAGCGCGCCCAGGGCGCCTGTCAGATAGCCCCGCTGTGCATGCTCCTGCGGATGATGACGGCCATAACGAGCGGTCGCACTAGTGCGGCGGCACAGGCGGCCAGGCCCGCACCTATCAAACCCACCTGCATTGTGAGCACAATGAACAACGTCACATAGATAATCGCCGACACAACGTACAGGCGCAACACCTTGCCGGCGTGACCAATGGCATAGGCGGCAGAGCGCAGCGATGAGGCAGTGAGATCAAAGGTAGATGCCAGCAGTAACAGGGTGAGCACAGGCGCGGCGGCGACAAACTCTTTACCAAGGAGCGCGCCCAGCAGGGATTCGCCGAAAAAGTACCCGGCCAACACGAAAAACAGTCCCAGGCCGCCAGCGAGTAAGGCGGTGCGGTAAACAACCAGATTAAAATCAGTACTGCCCTGTATCCAGCTTCTGGTCAGATCGGGAAACACCACTTGTCGAATCATTCCGGCAGGTTTGGACAGCATGGTGGAGAACTGTCGCGCCAGGCGCAAAAGCCCCGCATCGGTTGGCCCCAGCAGAGCACCTGCCAGCATAATGGATCCGTGCTTGGGTATAAGATCGATGTTTGATTGCCAGTAGGTGATCCACAGGAAATGACGTAAGCCGGAAAATTCAGCCATGCTTGCATTACGGTTATTTTCACTTTCGGCGGTATCACCGATGTGTCGGCGGTACTCACGCCGACCACACCAGCTCAGATAAACATTTTCTGCTCCATAAGCAAAAGCCATAATAGCTACATATACTGGATACGGGCTGTCCAGCAACCAGGCGATAACCACCCCGAAAAAGCGGATGATAGGGCCGACTGTCATCTGCCTCCCCAGGATGTTGAACTGATCAAACAGGCGCAGGACGCCTGTGTCGGTACGGTTGCCCGTGGTCAGTAAGACGAGGCAGTAGGCAGTGAGCAGGATCACGTGGTCACCATCCATACCCATCCGGGGCCCGACCAGGGGCGCCAGAATCAGTGCCAGTACAGTAGCGGCAATACAGGTATAGCGATCAACTCGCCGACAGATGTTGATCAGGCGCTGGAGTGTGCGAGTGTCACCGGCATCAAGTGCGGGCACGCCATAGCGCACAATCGCCAGGAACTGTTTAAAATTGAGCAGGCCCCGCACGAGCATCACATAAGTGTGTATCAGGATCACCAGACCGAACTCGACCGGACCGAGTGCTCTGGCCATCAGGGCAGTGGCGGCCAGCGACATAAGGGCGCCAATACCCCGCCCCCGAATCAGAAGCCCGAAATTGCCAAGTACCCGCCGCATCGGATTGTTCGCGCCGGGGCGCTCTTCAGGGTTGCTCACGTATGCTTCCTTCGACCCTAGTCCTCAGGGCTAAACTGGATATTTATGCCGCCCTCTCCACCGGCGGAATAACTATCCTCATCGATATCGTACTCAATTATTTCACTGGAAAGCGTATTATCTTCACGCGTCAAAATGGCCGCGCCACGCATTTCTAGTATGTTGCTGGTCCTGTGGTATTCAATTGTGGCCGCGACGCCTTCAATATTTGGCCCGGCATCGGAGGCGTTTTCCTGTGCATCTCGCAAAATAAAAATTTTTGCCGGCCGGCCTTCAACAACCAGCTTGTCGGGGTCGTCCAGTTTACCGTATACCACGGCAGTGTCCGCGGACACGTACCAGTCCGGCGCACGCAGTTCGAAGTGGCCACTGAAGTGCGTAATGTCGCCCTCGCTGTCTTCCCAGGCCCTCTCGGCGGTTATTGTTACGGTGTCGTCTGAACTGAGATCCAGGATGTCCGCAAGCCCTGTCTGAATACTAAAAAAGATGGTCAGCAGGAGGCAGGCTATACGCCTTGTGTTCTGTGATAGATGATGTGCAGACATGAGTAACCCTGAATGCTTTTGTCCCGTTGGTGAGCGTTTTGGGCCGCCACCCGAGCATACCCGGCGGCTGGTATGTGTCAATGAAAACCGGACAAACGATACTTCACTATACCGAAGTGGATTACAATCGCTATTACCGGCTCAGTGCCAACGGCTATATAACCCCGGGAATTATGAGGCCAAGAGGGAGTGTCCCTGGTTTGATTATTGATAGACATCTGGTACGACAAGTCGCGAAGCCGTGTTTTCTGGTTGCGGCTGTACTGTTGATCATTTTTGTGGGTTACGCGCTCTCCAGGTTTTTGACCCAGGCTGATGCCGGCCTGCTAAATACGGGCGAGGTCGTTCGCCTCACCCTGTTAAAAGTCCTGATTGCCCTTGAAGTTTTACTACCGATCGCTTTGTTTTTTGGTCTCATGCTGGGGCTGGGAACCCTGCACCACGATTCGGAAATCGTCGCAATGCAAGCCAGTGGCATAAGCGAGTTTCGGATGATTCGCCCGGTTATGACATTGGCGCTACCGCTGGCACTGATCATAGCGGCCCTGTCTATATCCGTCCGGCCGTGGGCATATACGCAGACCTACCAAATACTGGCAATCGCGGAGGCCTCCTCGGATATCAACCGTATCAAAGCGGGACAATTCTATTTGACGCGTAAAACAGTCCTGAACGATGAGACAGTCCTGAGCGATGGGACAGCCGTGAACGATGAGGAGCAGGAGCGGGCAATATTTGTCGAAAAAATTTCAGCCGATCAGGCCCTCGATCGCATTTTTATTCGAACCCGAATTGACCGTGAGTTAGAGATTGTCTCCGCCCAAACAGGGGTGTTCATCGAGCGACCCGAGTCCCGCTATCACCTGCTTGAGTTGAATAATGCGCGTATTTTCAAGCGGGTGGACGACGGGCCGGATCTTTTTGCACGAATTGACCATTTCACGATGAATATTGCCAATGAGCAACCCGAGCCGCCGGCCTATAAGGTCAAATCCATTGCGAGTGCGCAATTAGCGTCTTCCCAAAAGCCGAAAGAGCGCGCCGAGTATCAGTGGCGACTATCGACACCGATTACCACCTTACTGCTTGCGCTGCTCGCTGTTCCCCTCAGTCGCAGCAGGCCGCGACAGGGGCGATTCGCCAGGTTGTTGTTTGCGTTTGTTGTTTATGCGGCCTATTACAATCTGCTGGGTATCAGCCAAACCTGGGTAGAACAGCAGGTGATGAGCAGTATCTGGTGGGTGCCTTTATCTCTGGCCCTGGTGGTGATCCTGTTATACACACCCTGGCACAACCTGAGAGCCGCACTGTGGAAGCGTAAAAATGACTAAAATTGACCGCTACCTGAGTACCAGTTTTCTGCGCGGGTGCGTACCCGTGCTGGCGCTTTTGTTGTCTTTGTTCGGATTTTTGGCCCTCTCTGAAGAACTTGAGGATGTTGGCGAGGGCGCCTACGGACTAGCGGATGCATTGTTGGTCGTGGTGTACACCCTGCCGGCACTAGTGGTCGATTTACTTCCCGTCACCGTTTTGTTGGGAGGGCTGTTGGGTCTGGGGGCGCTGGCGAACAACCAGGAGCTCATTTCGATGCGCGCCGCTGCGATAACACCGGCACGCATTGCATTGCCCATTATTAAACTCTCCGCGATTCTTATCGTGATCGTCATATTGCTACAAAACCTGGTCGTGCCCCGGGTCGAATACAACGCCGCCCAGCTCCGGGCCAAGACCCTTATGGTTCCGGGCCTGGCTGCCCTGCAGGAAGATATGGGGGTGGGTGCAAACAAGGAGTTCTGGACACGTAATAAGGGTTATTTTATACGGATCGGCCTGGTCCAGCCCGACCGAACACTGGCTGGTGTGGAGATATACCAATTTGATGAGCTGGGGAATTTGGTAAAGTCGGTGCAAACACCGCTGGCGGAGCTGCTGCAAGACAATACCTGGTTGCTGCACGAGGTGCGCGATACAAAACTTAGTAACACAGAAGCGCAAACAGAGTTTAAAGAAACGCTACTATGGGAGGCGTTACTGAGTGAAGAGCAGACCCGCACCCTGATAACGCCCGCAAGCTCACTGGCCCCCGCGGATTTGTGGCGGTTTATTCAGCGCCTGGAAGAAAACAATATGCACACTGAATCCGTCCGGGTAATGTTCTGGAGGCAGATGAGTATCCCGTTGGGGTTGCTGGGTATGGCCCTGCTGTCGCTGCCGTTCTTGTTGGGTTCGACCCGCAGTGTTCCTGTGGGTCAGCGGGTGGCGGTGGGGGGCTTGATTGGGATCAGCTACTACCTGGTACAGCAAATCAGTGGCCACCTGGCAGGGATTCTTCACTGGAATGTGGCGCTGACCGTTATGGCGCCGGGGCTCCTTATATTGGCTGTCGCGATCATTCTGCTGCGGCGCACAAACTAGTGTAGCGCCCCCGGACACTACACCAGGCCCGACGCAAATCGCGTCAGGCCTCAGCCAGTTCCCTTTCCTCCTTGGTGGCCACAGGCTCAGCACTTTCTTCAGTTACTGCATCGGGGCTTTGTGACTGCTCGGCCTGCCTGGCGCGCGCCCACTCGAGAAAGCGGTGGATGCCGTTGATGGTGTGTTCGGTGCGCAGTGAATGCACGGTGTCCCAGGCGTGCTCTGCGCCGGCCATCTCCACATAGACCACCGGGCTGAGGGAAGTCTCGCGCAATTTCTGGCTGAAAACCCTCCCTTCGTTTACCATGGCCAGGCTGTCATGGGTGCCGTGCAGAACCATGAACGGCGGTAACTCCGGGTGGATTTGCGTGATGGGGGAGGCCAACTCCCACAACTCCGGGTTTTCCTGTGGGGTTTCATACATCACTTTCCCGCGCAGGAAGCGCTGGTAGATCTGGCGGTTGGGGTGCTGATTGTAGCGCACCAGGAAGTCATACACGCCGTAAAACGGGATACAGGCCTGTATCGAGGTGTCTGTATCCGGGTGGTCAGGCTGCAATTCCGGTCGGTTGGCGGTAAGCCCCATCAACGCAGCCAGATGGCCGCCTGCCGAGCCGCCAGTGACGGCGACAAAGTCCGGGTTCATGCCATATTCCCGCCCGTTTTCCCGAATCCAGCACAGGGCCGACTTACAATCCTGCAAGTGAGTAGGGAAGCCCACACTGGGGCTGAGGCGGTAATTGGCCGCCACACATATCCAGCCCTTGCTGGCCAGTTCGTACATCAGGGGCAGCGCCTGGCTGCCCTTATCGCCCATCATCCAGGCCCCGCCGTGAATCTGTAAAAGCACAGGGCAGCCCCCTTCCGGTATCACCCTGGGCCGGTAAATATCGAGCTGCTGGCGCACGCCACCCGGTCCATAGGGAATATGGCGTATGCGCTCCACTTCCGGGCGGCGCATGGAAAATGGATTGCGCCAGTCTTTGAACGTGACGTCCCGGCGCATGGTGGATTGGACAGGCAGTGGAATCCGGCCCCGGTAATTATGACCCAGCCCCCTGGACAGGGCGTCTTCCACGATAGCTTCAGCCTTGGTGCTCATCCAGATACTCCACACCAGGCCCGCCCAGGTGACTACCAGAGCAAACATGGCAAAGCTGCCCAGACCGGAGTCCAGGGCGCCACCCAGGGCTAACAACCAGGCGATAAGGGCTTGCAGGGGCAGCCAGATCCAGGCCATTTCGGTGGCCAGTAGGGCGGTGCCGAACATGGCCCAGGGCACATCCTTACGCCGCACAGAGCGCGGGGAGAAAACCATTACCATTGAAACCAGGTTGAACAGGGCCAGTGCGGCCAGTAGCCAATCCATAAACATCCATACCTTTGTTGATTGGGTGAAACTATGCCGGGAGGCATAAACGCAGGAGAGCACTGTACACAAGCTGGTGTACCTCGTCACCTTTTGTCCAGGCTCTTACAATTGCCCCATCCGGGAAAAGCGAACAAATTTTGAACAACTGGCGTCGCCCACGTATAATCGCGCCCCCGGAATAATGTACGGTAGCAGGTGAGGCCCGCAGCAGTGGAGTATAGGCAACAATTTGATGTGATCGTAATCGGCGGCGGCCATGCCGGCACCGAGGCGAGCCTGGCTGCCGCTCGTATGGGCTGTCGCACCCTGTTGCTCACCCACAGTGTGGATACCCTGGGCCAGATGTCCTGTAATCCCGCTATTGGTGGCATTGGCAAGAGCCACCTGGTAAAAGAGGTGGATGCCCTGGGCGGAGCGATGGCCCGGGCCACGGATCGCGCGGGCATTCAGTTTCGCGTGCTGAATTCGCGCAAAGGGCCCGCGGTGCGCGCCACCCGAGCCCAGGCTGACCGGGTGCTGTACAAAAATGCCATCCGCGAAATGCTGGAAACCCAGCCCAACTTGTCCATCTTTCAGCAACCGGTGGATGACCTGCTGATCGAGAATGGACATGTGGCGGGGGCGATCACCCAGATGGGCCTCACTTTTCGCGCGCCGCGTGTGGTGCTGACCACGGGGACTTTCCTGGGCGGCAAACTGCATATCGGCCTGGAGCATAGCGCCGGCGGCCGTGCGGGGGACCCCCCATCAATCGCCCTGGCCCAGCGCCTGCGGGAGATGCCTTTTCGGGTGGAGCGCCTGAAAACCGGTACCCCCCCGCGGATCGATGCCAGCAGCGTGGATTTTACCGACTTGCAGGAGCAGTGGGGCGACTCGCCCGAGCCGGTGATGTCATTTATGGGTAATGTCAGCGACCATCCGCAGCAACGCTGCTGTTGGATCACCTATACCAATGAGCGGACCCATGACGTTATTCGCAGAGGTCTGGACCGCTCGCCCTTGTTCTCAGGGGTCATTGAGGGGGTTGGGCCGCGCTATTGTCCCAGCATAGAGGACAAGATTCATCGCTTCGCCGACAAGAACTCACACCAGATATTTATTGAGCCGGAAGGTTTAACCACCAACGAACTGTACCCCAACGGCATTTCCACCAGTTTGCCCTTCGACGTGCAGGTAGACCTGGTGCACACCATCAAGGGCTTTGAAAACGCCCATATCACCCGGCCGGGCTACGCTATCGAATATGACTTCTTTGATCCGCGAGACCTGGATTACTCGCTGCAGACAAAGGCGCTGCCCGGGCTGTACTTCGCCGGGCAGATCAATGGCACTACCGGCTATGAAGAGGCGGCCGCCCAGGGCCTGTTGGCCGGCCTGAATGCGGCCCTCGCGGTGCGCGACGAGGAGCCCTGGTGTCCGCGCCGGGACGAGGCTTATATTGGTGTGCTGGTGGACGACCTGATTACCATGGGCACCATCGAGCCCTATCGGATGTTCACCTCCCGGGCGGAATACCGCCTGCTGCTGCGTGAAGACAATGCGGATCTGCGCCTGACCGAGCGCGGTCGCGCCCTGGGCCTGGTGGATGATACCCGCTGGCAGCGCTTTGAGCAGAAGCGTGAGGCCATTCACCGTGAAACCCGGCGCCTGGCCTCCACCTGGGTTCACCCGGGTACGCCCGAGGCCCAGGCTCTGGCGGGCAAGCTGAAAAATCCGATTTCGCGGGAGTACTCACTGGCGGAACTATTAAAGCGCCCGGAAGTGGCATATGCCGATGTGGCGGGCCTCAAGGGCGAGCCCTGTACGGATATGCAGGCCGCTGAGCAGGTGGCGATACAGGCCAAGTATGCGGGCTATATCGACCGGCAGCAGGAAGACATAGAGCGCCTGCGACGCTATGAAAATGCCCTGCTGCCAACGGATCTTGATTATCAGGCAGTGGATGGTTTGTCCAATGAAGTGAGGCAAAAGCTGAGCGAGGCGCGGCCCGCTACGCTGGCGCGCGCCGGGCGGATACCGGGTGTGACAGCGGCGGCCATTTCCCTGCTCCTGATCTACCTTAAAAAGCGGGGTGCGTTATCGCGGCCCGGCCTGGCCGGCCCAGCGCACAATAGCTCCGCGGCAGATAGCCGGCGCAAGCTAGCCTGATTTGGGCCCGCAACTCGCCAGTAGCCTACAACGGGGTTGTGATGCGCTGCAGCTGACCCTGGAGCCGCGGCAACAGGCCATGTTGTTGGACTATCTGGGCCTGTTAGCCAAGTGGAATAAGGCGTATAACCTGACGGCGGTACGCGATGAGACGCAAATGGTAACCAGGCACCTGTTGGACAGCCTGGTTATTGCACCGCATATTCAGGGGCAGCGTCTTATAGATGTGGGAACGGGCGCCGGATTGCCCGGTATTCCCCTGGCAATCCTGTTTCCAGAGCGGGAATTTCACCTGCTGGACTGCAATGGCAAGAAGACCCGCTTTCTTTTTCAGGTGAAAACTGCCCTGCGCTTGGATAATATGGTTGTTCACCACGCGCGCGTGGAGTCCTTCGAGTCCACCGAGCCGTTTGATGTGGTGTTATCTCGAGCCTTTGCCTCGTTGGGGGACATGGCAGGCGCTTGCCGGCATCTGTTGGCTCCAGATGGCAGGTTCCTGGCGATGAAGGGCGCCTACCCGGCGGAGGAGCTGGAGGAAGTGAGCCCTCACTACGAATTGAAGGCGGTTTATCCGCTGGCGGTACCGGGCCTTGCCGAACAGCGGCACCTGGTGGAAATCATGGTTCGCAATGGCGCGGGCTAACACAAAAAACAGTATCAGGGATAAGTCCATTGGCTAGAACTATTGCAATCGCGAACCAGAAGGGCGGGGTTGGCAAGACCACGACCTGCATTAACCTCGCCGCATCGCTGGCCGCCATGAAAAAACGTGTCCTGCTGGTGGATCTCGATCCCCAGGGCAATGCCACCATGGGCAGTGGTATCGACAAATACGCTGTGGAACGCAGCATTTACGATGTTCTGGTGCACCGGGCACCGGTACACCTGGTGAGCCAGTTCACCGGGGAGAGCGGCTTCGACGTGCTGCCCGCCAACAGCGATGTGACAGCCGCGGAAGTGGAGTTGCTGGGCATGGAGCACAGGGAGCGGCGCTTGCGCACAGCCCTGGGTGAAGTGTCCGAGAAGTATGATTATGTGCTGATCGACTGCCCCCCCTCCCTGAATATGCTGACGATCAACGGCCTGGTGGCCGCCGATGGTGTGATAATCGCCATGCAGTGTGAGTATTTCGCGCTGGAGGGTTTGACCGCTCTGGTAAACACTATCCACAGTGTCGCTGAGACGATAAACCCCGGATTGCAGATAGAGGGCATACTGCGCACCATGTACGACCCGCGCAACAGCCTCACCAACGAAGTGTCATCCCAACTGCACAGCCATTTTGGTGAGAAGGTGTATCGTACGGTGGTACCGCGCAATGTGCGGCTGGCCGAGGCGCCCAGTCACGGGTTGCCCGCTATGTATTACGACAAATACTCCCGTGGATCCAAGGCCTATATGGCCCTGGCCGGGGAGATCATCCGGCGCGAGGAAAAGCTTGCTGCGCAGCAGCAAAGCACCGGCGCGCTGGCCACGCAATAGGAGAGTTCGAATGTCGGCGAGAAAACGGGGTTTGGGGCGGGGTCTGGAGGCGCTGTTGGGTGCCAGCAACACCAGGCAGGCCAGTGCCGGGGCGACAGAGCAGGTGTTGGGTGCCGGGGAATCGACGGCCGATGAAGACCATGTCCTGAAGACCTTGCCGGTGGATCTTATCCAGCGCGGCAAATACCAACCGCGCAAGGATATCGACCCGGAGTCCCTGCAGGAGCTCGCAGACAGCATTACAGCCCAGGGGGTGATGCAACCCATCGTGGTGCGCCCCATTTCCGATCGCAAATACGAGATTATTGCCGGCGAACGACGCTGGCGGGCCACGCAACTGGCGGGTCTGGATGTTATTCCCGCGATGATCAGGGATGTGTCTGATGAGACTGCCATCGCCATGGCCCTGATCGAAAATATCCAGCGTGAAGACCTCAACCCGATAGAAGAAGCGATGTCCCTGCAGCGGCTGCAGCAGGAATTTGAACTCACACAACAGGAAGTAGCCAGCGCCATCGGGAAATCGCGCTCCACGGTGGCCAATTTGTTGCGCCTGATGACATTGCGCGAAGATGTGCGACGCCTGGTGGAGCACGGTGACCTGGAGATGGGCCATGCCCGGGCCCTGCTCGGGCTGGAGGGGAACGACCAGTCCCAGGCGGCGCGCTCGGTGGTAGGAAAAGGCCTTTCAGTGAGGCAAACCGAGGCGCTGGTGCGCAACTTGCTGGCTAAAAAAGACCAGCCCGCGCCAAAAAAAGGTATTGATCCCAATATCCGGCAACTGCAGGACGACTTGTCTCAGCGCCTGGGCACCCGGGTGCAGATTCAGCACAGCGTGAGAGGCAAGGGCAAGCTGGTAGTCACTTACAATAGCCTGGACGAACTAGACGGTATTTTGAATCATATCAAGTAGGGGGTGTTTGGCGCATCAGGCACCGGATATAGTGTCCGGGGTTGAAGCTACCACTAGATGCGGTGACAAAAGGCGGTTTGATCATGTGCCGCAGTCATTTTGCAGGCATCGGGCGGCGGGCTCTGGGTATTTTTTAATCTAATACCCACCATAAGCCGGTTGTACCTGCCTTTTAATCCTCCTATAATGCGGCCGCTCTAATCGAGGATAGAGCCCGTGTGGTCAATGGCAAGGGGAGTATCGCGAGGCACCGATGGCAGGCGCTGAAATTGCGCGCCCTCCGGTTCACCGCATCACCCTGGCCCAATTGGGATTGCTTGTTGCGCTGTGCCTTTTACTGCTGGCATGGGACAAGGTTATCGCTTATTCGGTGCTCAGTGGCGGCCTGATAGCCATTGT
>PVMS01028516.1_pt1 | contig 16576 bp, 17 predicted proteins | sample 1853461 | NCBI WGS metagenome assembly PVMS01 (sample SAMN08582032, study PRJNA380276) | Marine sediment metagenome, whole genome shotgun sequencing project. | isolation source: ocean sediment barecode stripped | collected 2017 | reverse complement strand
TGGATGTCTGGTTGCGCGGGTTCTCCTTCAGCGACGGCTATCGCCCGGCGACGCGGTTACGGCTTCGCTTCGCGCGCGATCGCATCCTGTCTTTGGACGATGAGAGCGACGCGCGGATTCCGCTGGTGCGACTCGAACCGCCACAGATCGGCAGCTTCTTCGCCAGCCACGGCGAAGACCGGCTGATCGTAGCACCGGAAGATACGCCACCGCTGTTGACCGAAACACTGAAAGTGGTCGAGGACCGGCGCTTCGACGCGCACCCCGGCTTCGACTTAGTGGGCATTGCCCGGGCGTTCTGGACGAATCTGCGCGCCGGGGAAGTGCAACAGGGGGGCAGCACCCTTACCCAACAGTTGGTCAAAAGCTTCTTCCTCGACAATCGCCGCACGCTTGGCCGCAAACTCAAGGAACTCGCCATGGCGATCATCCTCGAACTGCGGTTCGACAAGACCGACCTGCTGAACGCCTACATCAATGAGATATACCTCGGCCAGGACGGTAATCGCGCAATCCATGGCTTCGGCCTGGCCTCGGAATTCTATTTCAACAAACCGCTCACCGAGCTCGGTCCGCCCGGGATTGCCCTGTTGGTCGCCATCATCCGGGGCCCCTCCTACTACAATCCCTATCAACACCTCGAGCGAGCCCACCAGCGACGCGATCTGGTGCTCGGGCTGATGCGCGACCATGCGTTGATCGACCAGCCAACCTACCAGACCACGGTGTCCGAGCCGCCCCACTTGACCCGTCCGGCCCGGCGCGGCGGTCGCTACTACCCCGGCTTCACGGACCTGGTTCGGCGACAACTGGCGGATTCGTACGACGAACAACTCCTCGGGTCTGGAGGTTACCGGGTGTTCACGACGCTGGACCCGAGAATCCAGGAACAGGCCGAGTCGGCAATACGTACCACGCTGCAGGTTCTGGAAGCGCAGCGCGGCCTGCCGCCAGATGAACTCCAAGCGGCGGCTGTCGTCACGAGCACTCAGACCGGCGACGTGCTCGCACTGGTCGGCGATCGCCGCGCCGGTTTTCCCGGCTTCAACCGCGCGCTCATGGCGAAACGGCCCGTGGGTTCGTTGATGAAACCCGTGGTGTACCTGAATGCCTTCGAATCGGGCCGTTATCACCTGGCTTCGCGCATCGACGATACGCCGTTCATTGCCGACCCTTCACGACCAGACGCCTGGACACCGCACAACTTCGACGGGGAGTATCACGGCTCGGTTCCGCTGGTGCGTGCGCTGGGTGACTCACTGAATGTCGCCACCGTTCGACTCGGACTGGCCCTGGGTGTCGAGAAAACTGCGCAGCGGCTCGCCGAGCTGATCGAGCAACCGCCACCCGAAGCCTATCCATCGTTGCTGCTGGGCGCGATAGACATGTCGCCAATGGATATGGCGCGCTTGTATACGGTGTTTGCAAGTGGCGGATTCAGCGCCCGACCCACATCGGTGATCGAGGTCCGCGACGAAGCCGGCGAACTGGCCCAACATTATCCGATTCTGATCCGCAAGGTAGCCGATGCGAGCGCCATCGCTCAGCTCAACAGCGGCCTGCGCAGCGTCATGAGCAATGGAACCGGCAAGACGTCGCGGTTTCGCAACCGGGGCGTTGCCGGCAAGACCGGGACCTCGGACGACTTTCGGGACAGTTGGTTCGTTGGCTTCGACAACTGGCATTTGGCGGTCATCTGGATAGGCTACGATGACAATCGCCCGGTCGGATTGACCGGGGCGACCGGCGCCATGCGGGTGTGGGACGAATTGATGCGCTCGCTCAACCCGGTGCCCATCAACCAACCGCTGCCCCCGGGATTCGTCGAACGGGACGTCGAATACGCAACCGGCGCCTGGGCACGCGACGATTGCGCCACCACGGTACGGATCGTTTTGCCCAACAAGGTACACTTGCCCGGTAAGCCGGGCTGCGGTCCTTCCCTCGGAGAACGCGTCAAATCATGGTTCGACTGAACGCTTGCTGGTTGCTGGTGGCTGTTCTAATGGCCGGCTGCAGCAGCGCACCCACGGGCCGCACACAGCCCGCACCGCGTCCGGTACCCGGAATTCCAGAACCTGATTCGAGCACCGTGGCGTTACCACCCGGACCCGAACGTTCACTGACGTTGGCGCTGCACGATCAGGCAAACGCCGCACGCCTGCGCGGCGACCACGACGCTGCCATCGCGACCCTGGAGCGCGCAATCCGCATCGACCCGGACGCCCCTGAGTTGTGGCTGCTGTTGAGTCGGGTCAATCTCGATGCAGGCGATCCGGTTGCAGCGCAACAACTGGCACGCAAAGCGCTTCAGTTTACGGGGGATCGCGCACATCTCGAGCAGCAAGCCTGGGGGCTGATCGACGCGGCCCAGCGCCAGACGGACGAAGGACTGGACCCGAAATCGCAAGACGACTAGCATCGTCGAGCATCGCCTTTTCGGATGCTCACCATGCGTAGATTAGCGGCCGGCCTCGTGGTGTTCTCGGCACTGCTCATCAGCATGGGTTGCGAACCCCAGGACAGTCGGCCCGGACTGTGGCTACGAGGGGACGTCCACGAGATACCCGCTGACTGGTCTTTCACCCGAGCCCACCAGGAAATCGCCATCCAGGTCGCGACGCCCTACCTGCTCCCTCATTCCGTTACGGTGTGGTGTACCGATGTCGATGGCGATCTGTACCTGGCGGCATTCGGCCCGGATTCCAAGAACTGGCCGGGCTGGGTTCGGGACGATTCGGACGTACGCCTGAAGATCGACCACAAGCTCTACGATGTCACCCTCCAGGAATTGATGGATGCCGATGTGATCGGTCCCGTGCAGTTGGCGTATGGGGCGAAATATGACCGCGACGTGCCCGCCGACCCTGCCGCGATCCGCTACTGGTTGGTGACCCCGCGCGCCGGGTGAGCGAGATCAACGATAGAGCATAGCGGCACCATGTTTGACTTCCAGCGTCCGGCGCTCGCTGCGGGGCAACTTACGCACCACCAGCCCGTATGAACGGTCGATCATCCGTTCTAGCTCACCGCGCGGAATGGAGCCATCCAGAACGACCGTGTTCCAGTGCGCTTTGTTCATGTGATAACCGGGCAGTACCGCATTGAAGATGTCGCGCAGCGCCATGGCCTCTTCCGGGTCGCACTTCAAGTTCATGTTCGGCACATCATCCCGATACGCCAGGGTGGCGAACATTTTGCGGCGGATCTTGTACACGTAGACATCGCCACCAAACGGGAAGTCCTCCCATGCGTCGGGTCGTGCCAGGAGATGCTGCCTGGCCGCTTCGAAATCCATCGGCTAACTCCGGGACAACGATGCAACGCCGGCGGCAGCCGCAAGCAACAGAACGCCGCCGAGACGATCCAGGTGAGCACGATAGTTCCCCAACGCCCGCCGACCCAACTCGCCCAGCAACAGCGAGTAGCCACTCAGGATGGAAAACTCGATGACGAACGAGCTGATCGCGAGAATCGCAACCTGGGGTGCGAGCGCGCTGTCCGGGTCGACGAACTGGGGCAGAATCGCACCGAAATACACCAACAGATTGGGGTTTGCGCCCTGCACCACCAGCCCCCGCCAGAACGGCCGATCAGCCGAAACAGCCGATTCAGCCGATTCAGCCGTCCGCAGGAGATTCCGCGCCGGCTGGAAGGACAACCAGATTGCGCGCCCACCCAACCAGACCAGATAGGCAGCACCCGTCCACTTGATCAGGGCGAACGTCCCGACAGACAGCATATGTACGGCCATCAGCCCCGTCGCCGCGGCGACGAAATATGCCGCGTTGGCGGCAATGACACCCCCGCCGGCCTCGATCCCCTTCGCTCGTCCACCGGTCGCTGCCAGCGACATCACCACCAGGGTCGAGGGCCCCGGTTGGAGGCACAGCACCGCCTCGATTGCACAGAAAAGTAACCAGGCTTCGACTGTCACGGTCTATGCCGGCAACGCACCGCCATCGAACGCGCAGGATCAGCGCAGCTCATCGAGCGTGACAATGGAGTACACCCGCGTGTCGCGTAGCTCCCCCGAAGGCGCGCAGGAATCCCGACGCAGTATTCCTTCGAGGGTGAACCCGAGCCGTTCCACAATCCGCCAGCTGCGCTCGTTGGTGTCGTCCATGCGCGCTTCGAAGCGCCGTGCCGATAGCAAGGTGAACGCCATCCGGCAGATTCCACGTACGGCCTCGCCGATGTATCCCCGCCCGGCCCGGGAGGTCCTGCACCAGTAGCCGACCTCGAAGGAAGGAACCGACCAATCGATGCGATGCAACCCGCTTGCGCCAATTAGCTGATCGTTGCTCCGATCGAACAGCAGCAGCGGGAGGTCTACGCGACGGGCAAACCGCGCGGCCGACTCCCTGGCGAATACCTCCGATTGCTCGATGCTCGGTATTTCCTGAGCCCAGGGCATCCATGGTTTGAGCTCGTCGAAGGATTCACGAATGGCGACGTTGATGGCCGCGCCATCTCCCGCCCGTGGCGGACGAATGAACAGACGGTCAGTGTCGATCTGTTCCGGCACATCCACGAGGATTGGCTCATCGATGGCGCTCACGACTCGCCTTCGCCCGCCAACAGCCGCTGCCTGTCGCGAGTGAAACGCCGTCCGGCCATGTAGAACAGGGGAATCGCCGTCAGTGAAATGAAGGTGAACAGCAACAGGGTCCAGGTAAATGGCTGAGCAACGCCCCGCGCCAGCAGGTAATCGATCAGGATTCCACCACCGGTGATTCCTACGCCCAGCCCGACCAGGTTGAGCGCCAGAATATAGAACGCCACAACCGTCGCCCGAACCTTTGCAGGCACGAGTTCCTGGACCGTCGCGAAGGTCGGCCCATAGAAGCAACCGAGCTGGAAAAAACCAAAGAAGATGCCGAGCCAGAACCAGATGCTCGACGGATCTACGATGCGATAGGCGATGGCGAATGGCGCCAGCACCAGCAGGATCCAGAACAGAAACATGGGTCGGCCCATGCCGGTGCGACGCAGGAACCAGTCGCCCCCCACCCCACCGAACAGATTGCCCAGGACGCCCCCGGTCATGCCGATCCAGCCGCTGTACTGCGCGATCTCGGCACGCTCGAAGCCGCGCTCCTGGACGTACCACAACTGATCGAACGTCGCCGCACCCAGCACGAAATGCATTGCGACACCACCGGCAATGGTGTAAGCAAGCGCCGGTGACGCGCGCAGCACACGAAAGGCCGTACCCCCGATCTCCCGAAAGCTCGGCCTTGCGGTGTCCATGGCTACCACGTGCCGGCGCGGAGTCTCCTTGACGAACAACATGACCACCGCCAGCACGACGCCGATCCCGCCCAACACGTAAAAGCAGTTGCGCCAGCCGATCGCCGGGCCCAGGTATCCCGCGATCAACAGGCTGACCCCCACCCCGATTGGAACTCCCATGTAGTAGAAGCCCGAGGCGAACCCCAACTTGCGCGCCGGAAACCTGTCGGCCAGCATCGACATCGACGTGGGCGTGAGGATGGATTCGCCGACTCCGATCAAGGCGCGCGGCGCGGCCAACGTCCAGAATCCTTTTGCCGCGCCCGACAATGCGGTCAGGGCGCTCCACAAGGTCAACCCGATCGCTACCAGCCGGGGCCGGTTGACCAGGTCGGCCAGCGCGCCCATGAACAATCCCATGGACGCATAGAAGATAATGAACGCGAATCCTGTCAGCCAGCCAAACTGCGTATTGGTAAGACCCAGATCGGGAACGATGAAGTTCGCAAAACTCGCCAGCAGCTGCCGGTCGACGAAATTCATGACATTGAGCAGGGTCAGAAACCCCAGAAACACATAGTGCCGGGTCTCGATCGTTTCGTCGTCGCGGTTCTCTGCTTCAGCTTGCATTCCTACTCCTCATTGCCAGCGACCAGTTCCAGCCAGTGCAGTACGGGCACCCCGGCCGCCGCGCCAAGATGCACCTGACACCCCACGTTCGCCGTGACAATGACGTCCGGCTCCAGCGCCAGCAGTGCTTCCAGCTTGCGCGCCCGCAGTGCCTGGGAAATCTCGGGCTGCAGCGCGGCATAGCTTCCCGCGGACCCGCAGCACAAGTGCGAGTCGGCCACCGGCAGCAACTGATAGCCCGCCCGTTCCAGAAGGCGTTCGACCGTACCGGTGATGCCCTGACCATGCTGGAGTGTACAGGGGGCCTGCCAGGCTACCCGTGTGAACCGCGCGTCGCGGCGCAGACCCAGCTGTTCGCGGTCGACGAATTCAGCAACATCGAGGGTACGCTCTGCGACCTGGATGGCCTTGCGACTCCATTGAGGATCATCTGCAAGCAACCGGCCGTAATCTTTCACGGTGACTCCACAACCGCTGGCGCTCGACAGAATTGTCTCGCCGCCGGCAGTGGTCAGCGCCGCAACATTACGGCGCATGCTCTGAAGCGCCGTCTCCGTCTGACCGAGATGCAACGCCAGGCCACCGCAACATTGCTCGCCACCTATCGCTCGCACACCGATACCGTTGTCCGCCAACAGACGGTGCAGCGCGGCGTTGCTTGCCGGCGTCGCCACCTGCTGTACGCACCCTTCAAGGACCACCACCCGACGTTGCGCGTTGTCCGCACTGCTGAGGTTGCCTTGCCTGGTACGCATCGGCTTACTGCGTACCGGCTTTCTACGCACCGGAAGGGGCAGCAGGCCACTCAGCCGCTCGGGCAACAGCCAACGGAACCAGTCGCCAAGCGTCGCAAGAATTCGAAACACTGCGGGCCGCGATACCACCTGAACCAACCCAACGCGAACGAGACGCTCCAGCAGCGGGCGCCGCTCAACCCGGGCCAGCGTATCCCGTCCAATCTCCAGCAGCTCGCCATAGGCGACACCGGACGGGCAGGTGGTTTCGCAGGCCCGGCACGTTAGACAACGGTCCAGATGTGTCTGAACCGTCGCATGTCCGGCCCCCGTCTCGAGCATGTCCTTGATCAGATAGATGCGGCCCCTGGGCCCGTCCAGTTCATCGCCAAGCAGTTGATAGGTCGGACAGGTCGCGTTGCAGAAGCCGCAGTGCACGCACGCCCGCAGAATTTCATCCGCTCGCTTGCCGCTTACCGTGTCGAGCAGGGCCTGGGGCAGGTCCGTTTGCATTCAGTACATCCGTCCGGGATTGAGAATGCCTTTCGGATCGAACGCCGTCTTGACACGGTGGTGATAGCGCAGCAGGTCAGGGTCCAACGGCATGAACGCATCGGCCGTGGAGTCGAACCTGAGCGCGTAGCCGCCAATCGACCGCACTGCCTCCCTGACCCGAGTCGGCTGTTCCGGAGTCTTGAGCCACCTCAGCGCGCCCGCCCATTCTGTCAGCCAGGTACCGTCGAGTGATGGGTACGGTGCTGCGAAAGGCACTGAGATGCGCCACAACGAACCGTTCTTGTCACTCCCATCGAAGTGCGAAGCCGAATGATTGCGCACCGCAGTCCACAACGCCGGGTCACCAGGTTCACCCCCGAGATGCCCGATCGCATCTTCGAGGTCGGCCGCGCTGCCCGACAGACGCAGCGACAGCCTCCCGTCAACCTGACACGTGGCGCTGACCGGCAGCGCCGACCGGCCAAGCTCCACCACCCGTTCCAGCGCCGCCTGACGGTCCATCTCGAAGCTGAGCGTATGCTCCTGTTCGGGTTGCGGACGCGTGCGCACGCTGACGCCGAGGATCACTCCCAGCGTGCCGAACGAACCGCACAGCAGCCGCGATATGTCGTAGCCGGCAACGTTCTTCATCACCTGACCACCAAAACGCAGCCGCTGCCCATAACCGTTCAGCATCTCGATACCCAGCACTGCATCACGCAGCGCTCCGTACCAGGGTCGCCCCGGTCCGGACAGTCCCGCCGCCACGGCACCGCCCAGGGTGCCGCCGCCCGGAAACTCAGGCGGTTCAAACGGCAGCATCTGGCGCTGTTCGGCGAGCGTTTCTGCCAGGTCTTTCAGTCGGGTCCCTGCGCGAGCCGTCACCACGAGTTCCTCCGGCCGGTAATCGATGACACCCGCATGTTCCAGGATACTGAGCGGATCGCCGGCCGCAAACGGCCCCAGGAAGCGCTTGCTGTCCGAGCCGACGATGCGCAGGGGTCGCTCGGCAGCATAGGCTCGCTGCACGGCATCCTGCAGCCGATCGGCCAGGTCGAAACCGCCATTCATGTCAGAATCGCTCGAGCTCCGGATGAGGCAGATTGCCGCCGTGGACGTGCATGCCGCCGAGTTCTGCGCAGCGTGCCAGGGTAGGCACGGCCTTGCCGGGATTGAGCAGGCCCTCCGGGTCGAACGCGGCTTTGAGCCGGTGCATCTGGTCCAACTCATCGGCACCGAACTGCACGCACATCTGGTCGAGCTTTTCGACTCCGACACCATGCTCACCGGTAATCGAGCCCCCCACGTCGACACACAACTCGAGGATCTTTCCGCCAAATTCTTCGGCGCGCTGCAACTCACCGGCGACGTTAGCGTCGTACAGAATCAGCGGGTGCAGATTGCCATCTCCGGCGTGAAAGACGTTGGCCACCTGCAACTCGAACTCGGCCGAGAGCCTGGCGATGATGCTCAATACCTCGGCCAGCCGTCCTCGCGGGATGGTGCCGTCCATGCAGTAGTAGTCCGGCGCGATCCGGCCTAACGCGGGAAACGCCGCTTTGCGGCCCAGCCACATGCGCTCGCGCTCGGCCGGGTCCTTGGCGATGCGCACGTCGCTGGCTCCCGCCTGACGCATCAGCCGCTCCACCTGAACGCAGCGTGCCGCGACTTCCGCAGCGCCCCCGTCGAGCTCGCAGAGCAGAATCGCCGCTGCATCCAACGGATACCCAACCTGCACGTATTGTTCGGCTGCGCTGACCGCCAACTGGTCCATCATCTCGAGTCCTGCCGGGATGATGCCGGCCGTGATCACCGCGGCCACGGCGTCCGCAGCCGATTCAACACTCCCGAATGCGGCCAGCAGCACCTGTTTGCACGGCGGCTCCGGCAACAGCCGCACCGTGACCTCCGTGACAATCCCCAACATTCCCTCCGAGCCGTTCAGCAACGCCAGCAGATCGAAACCAGGGGCGTCCAGCGTCGCGCCCCCCAGACAGAGTTCCTCGCCGGCACTGGTCAGAACCTTGAGGCCAACCACGTTGTGCACGGTCAGACCGTACTTCAGACAATGGACACCGCCCGAGTTCTCAGCGACGTTGCCGCCAATGCTGCAGGCAATCTGGGATGACGGGTCGGGTGCGTAGTAGAGACCATGGGGCGCAGCGGCTTCGCTGATCGCCAGGTTCCGAACACCGGGTTCCACCACGGCCACCCGGTTGTCCGGGTCGATCCGAAGGATCCGGTTGAGCTTGGCCAGACCGAGCAGCACACCGTCACGCAGTGGCCGCGCACCTCCGGAAAGGCCCGTTCCCGCGCCACGAGGCACCAGCGGAACCGACAGTTCCCGACACACCGCAACGACCTCGGCGAGTTGCGCCACACTCTCCGGCAGGACCACGACGCCGGGAATCTCGCGCACCGCGGTCAAGCCATCCGTTTCATAGGGTTTCAGAGCGGGCCCTTCGGTGATGAGCGATTCCGGCGCCAACAGCGCGCGCAATCGCTCCAGAAGCCTGACCCTATCCACGCCGGCCACCGATCACTCCGTCGGTCGGGCGCGACACTCCTCACACAGCCCGCGAACCTCGACGAGGTCCGTCGACGTCTGAAACTTGACGTCCGCGGCGGTCTGGGAAATGCGTTGCTCGAGACGGTGGTCTTCCAGCTCTATGACGTTCGAACACTCGCCGCAGACGAGTAGCAGGCCGCCGTGTCCAGGCGCGTGCCGATGGCACGCCGTATAGGCATTCAGCGCGCTGATCCGATGGACCAGTCCGATGCGCACCAGGAAATCGAGGGAGCGGTACACAGTGACCGGCGCCGCTTTCTGACGGTGAACCTTCAGCTCGTCGAGCAGCTCGTATGCGCCGACCGGAGTTTCATGCCGACAGACCAGCTGGTAGACATCACGACGCAGCGGGGTAAAGGATAATCCCCGTTCCCGACACAGCGCGTCCGCGAAACGTACCAGTTCGGCGAGTTCAGACGCATGCGATGTATCTTCGGAGGGCCGAGGCGACTTCATCTGCTCGATCAGGGGGCAGGCTCGGCCGAGGGTATCACGAATGTCCCACTGTCGGTGGTATCCGGTGGTATTGTGGGCCCATGAGCATCGCCGCGAAACTCGTTGAGCTGAACATCGTGCTACCGCCGCCAATGCGCACCGGCGGATTGCCATTTCAACTGGTCCGCGTGCACGGCAACCGCGCACTGGTGGCCGGCCATGTTCCGCTGGACGCCGAGGGCCGCATGGCAAAACCCCTCGGCAAGGTGGGCACCGAGGTGAGTGCGGAGCAGGGTCACGCTGCCGCGCGACTGTGCGCCCTGGCTATGCTGGCGAGCCTCCAGGATGAACTCGGCTCGCTCGACAGAATAGAGCGCTGGCTTCGAGTATTTGGCATGGTCAATGCCGCTTCCGGATTCAACGCGTTGCCAGGTGTGATCAACGGCTGTTCGGAGCTGCTCATTGAAGTCTTCGGCGAATCGGTCGGAGGCCACACCCGGTCGGCGATCGGCGTCGCAGAACTCCCATTCGGTGCGCCCGTGGAGATCGAAGCCGAGGTCGCAATTCGCGACTGAGCCTTCCGCCCATGCCGACCACGCCGACCATCGTCATCCGCAATGCCCGCCTGATCAACGAAGGGGCGGCAATCGACGCGGATCTGTTGCTCAAAAGTGGTCGCATTGACACGATTGGCAACGTTGGGGCCGTTGCGACCCCTCCCGAGGCGAGCGAGTTCGACTGCGCCGGTCGCCTGCTGCTGCCTGGCATGATCGACGATCAGGTGCACTTCCGCGAGCCCGGATTCGAACACAAGGGCGACATCGCAACCGAATCACGCGCAGCCGTCGCTGGCGGCATCACCAGTTACATGGAAATGCCCAACTGCAATCCATTGACCATCAGCAACTCGGCCCTCGCCGACAAACATCAGCGCGCCGCTAGCCGCTCTCTGGCCAACTACGGTTTTTATCTGGGAGCCACGAACAACAACCTGGAGGACGTGAAGGCCGTCGACGTCCAACTGGCCTGTGGCGTGAAGGTGTTCATGGGCGCATCGACAGGCAACATGCTGGTCGACGATGAACGCACCCTGGAGGGAATCTTCGCGAGCAGCCCGTTGCTCATTGCCACACATTGCGAGGACACACCCACCATTCTCGCCAACGAGGCCCTGGCCGAGGCACGCTACGGGACCCAGATCCCGTTCACGGAGCATCCGAAGATTCGCTCCGAGGAGGCGTGTTACAAATCATCGTCCCTCGCAGTCGCGCTGGCCCGGCGACATGCAGCGCGACTGCATGTGCTGCACCTGACAACGGCAAGGGAGCTCGAACTCTTCGAGCCGGGACCGGTGGACGCCAAACACATCACCGTGGAGGCGTGCGTTCATCATCTGTTTTTCGACGAGTCCTGGTATCCCAGCAAAGGCGCCGACATCAAGTGCAATCCGGCGATCAAGACCGCCGCCGACCGAATCGCCCTGCTGCGCGCGGTCGCGGAAGACCGGATCGACGTGATCGCAACTGATCACGCGCCGCACACCCGCGAGGAAAAAGATCGCCCCTACGCCGGCGCGCCGGCGGGCTTGCCGCTGGTTCAGCACGCGCTGCTGACACTTATGGAACACGTCGCCGCGGGCACGCTGAGCGTGGAACAGATCGCCCAGAAGACCGCACACGCGCCGGCAACGCTGTTCCAACTCAAGGGCCGCGGTTTCATACGAGAAGGTTACTGGGCCGACCTGGTAGTAATCGATCCCAATGGCCGTACGGACGTGGACCGGCAGCCGATCCTGTCGAAATGCGGTTGGTCACCGTTCTCCGGCATGACGTTCCGCTCCTCGATTGCCGCGACCTTCGTCAACGGATTGCTTGCGTTTCAGGCCGGCCGACTCGAAACCGAGCAACCGGGTTGCCCGCTGGAATACCAACGCAACTGACGATGCACCGGTCGGAAAGAGGTCCACAGCCGATGCCTGAGTTCCGCAGCGAAAACAAGATTCCATGGCTCGGCGGCTTGTCCCGAATCGGACCGGTCATCCTGATTGCCGTGTTGTCGTTTGGTCTGGGCTCGCTGCAGATTTCCGGCGACGTGTTGACCTGGGTCGTGGCGATAGTTCTCGGCCTGGCAATCGTCGGCTACTTTCTGCTTCGGGCACTGATGGAGCGACGCGCCCTGCACATCAAGATCGGCAGCGACTGGATCCGTATCCGGCGCGGTAGTCGGCTACTCTCGGCGCCACTGCATTACGTAACGATCGAACAGTCGGTTCTATTCGACAACCGCTTCAAGGTGTCGCATCCGCGCAAAAACCTGAGCTTTACGATATCGCTGGATCAGTTCCCTATCGATCAGCGGCCGGGATTGAGCGCCCTGCTCAGCGCGCATGCGAAGCCCAGCACAGGCGTGCTGGCGAACTTCATAGGTATTGATCCGCCAGCGCCTCGATAGTCGCGAAGAATTCCTCACGCACTTCGGCGATGATCTCCGCCACCGGCCGCACTGAATCGATACGCCCGCAAACCTGACCTGTCAACGGAATCGCAGACTCCATGTCGCCGCCGAAGTACAGATCCTTCGCCGTGCCGAACTCCGCCATCGCATTGGTGTCAGGTTCGCGCTCCAGTCGCGAGGTTTTCTCGGTGCGCAACGCACGCAGCGCAGGAGAGTGAAATCGATTGAGGAACACCGTGTCGGTTTCCTTGGCATCGACGATCGCCTGCTTCCAGTTTTCATGCACCGGTGATTCGAGCGCCGACACCATCCGGGTACCCATCTGCACGCCTTCGGCACCGAGCGCAAACGCGGCCGCCATGCTGGCGCCGTCGACAAATCCACCCGCGGCAATGATCGGCACATCCACTTTGGAGCGCACCAGCGGCAACAACACCATGGTCGCGACATCCCGCGGATTCTTGAAACCACCACCCTCACCGCCTTCGACAATCAGCCCGTCCACGCCGCATTCAACAGCTTTCAGGGCGGCCTTGAGGCTCGGAACCACGTGGAAGACGGTGAGTCCGCCGGCCTTCAGCTGCTCGGTGTAGCGTTCGGGACTGCCCGCCGAGGTGGTGACGAATTTAACGCCCTGATCGATCACGAAGTTGACGATGTCCGGATCGCGGACGAACGCCTGGGCGATGTTCACGCCGAACGGCCGATCTGTGAGCGCCCGCATCTTCTTGATCTCTTCGCGGATCGCATCCAACTCTCCCGACGAGGTTTCGATGATGCCGAGCGCGCCGGTGTTGGATACGGCGGCGGCGAGTTGCGAACGGGCGATCCAGCCCATGGGAGCCTGCACCAGTGGAATCTCGACGCCGAGCATTTCGGTGACACGGTTGCTGAACTGCATGGTACTTTTCATAAGGGGGCCTCAGATCATCAGGGGCCTCAGGGAGCCTCTGAGACGTTGGTTTGCCCGACTCGCGCGGCTGCGCAGCCTAACTCAGCTACCCGTGGACGTATAGTGGCGCACGCCATAGCGCCAGAACTGAAGCGCCACGCCAAAGAATACAAAGCCGGCGCACGGTGCGAGCACCTGGAACGTCAAGGTGCTGCCCAGAGGATCGTCGACACCCAGGATCGCCAACACGGGGAAGTAACTGACGCACCCCAGCGGGATGAAGTACGTGAACAGGTGCCGGAAGTAGCGATGATAGATCGCCAAGGGATACTGGGCGGCTTCGACGCCGCCGTAGCTCAGGGTGTTCATGATCTCCAGCGATTCCGTGGTCCAGAACGAAAGCGTCGCCTGAATGATGACCAGTCCGTAAAAGAACACGAATGCGGCCACCAACGTGTACCCCAGCATGGCAACCCGCCACACGTTCCAATCGATGTCCAGCGCGCTGATTGCCCAGCCGAGCACCAGCAGACCTTGCAGCAGGCGGCCTACGCGGTGAAGCACGAACTCGTGACCAGCCAACTGCAATACCGTGCTCCGGGGCCTCAGCAGCAACCGGTCGAACTCCCCGGTCTTTACGAATTCGGTACCAAACAGATCGAACCCCCGCGCGAGCGCATCGGTAAACGAAAAGGCTACGTTCACCACGCCATAGAAGAACGCAACCTGCGCCAGCGTCCAGTGGGGCAACTCACCAAAACGGTCGAACAGCGCCCAGATGCCGAGAATTTCCACGCCGGTGGTGACGAACTGTCCCATCGAGGTCAACGCGAAGGACATGCGGTATTGCATCTGTCCGCGAATGGAGATGCCGGCCATGCGGGCATACAGCGCCAGCGCATCACGCAACTCAGCCACCCTGCACCACCAGGCGGCCGCGCGCGTACCGGTACACGGTGTAGCCCAGCCCGACCATCACGGCGGTCCAACCCAACTGCATCAGGATCTCGAACCCGGCATCAGCCGCGGCGATACTGCCTGAGTAAATCCGGAACGGCACGTCGGCCAGACCTCGGAACGGCTGCCAGTACAACATGCCCTGGAGCCACTCCGGCAGCAGTGGCAGCGGTACGATCAGACCGGAGAAGAACCCGACCAGTCCGTACATGATGGCGTTGAAGCCGCGCCCGGACAGCGTCCAGAACAACGCCATGTGGAGGATCATGGTGATCGCGGTGGTCAGCAGAATCGTTGCCCCGAGGGCAAGCACGAACATCACCGAGCTCATCGGGCCGGCCGGCGGCGGCAACGCCCACGCGCCCAGCCCCACCAACGGCAGCACAAACACACAGGTCAACACCATCGGGATCATGCGCAGGGTCGCGCTGGCGGTTTTGAAAGCCAACGTGCGCGCGAACCAGAACGCATAAAGATCCAACGGCCGCAACAATTCATAGGCGACGCTGCCGGACCGCATTTTCTCCCATATTTCCGGATCCACGTTCCAGGGCAGCAACGCAAACAGCGCCTGGCCCAGCCACACGTACGCGATGATCTGGGGCATCGACATCGGCGGTTCGGAACTCGCCACCGCATAGAACGCGGCAAGCACCATCAGCTTGATCGCACCCCAGAAAAGCTGCGTTGCAAATCCGGCAAAAGCCGCAGCACGGTACTGCAGCAGCATCCGATAGCGGGCGCCGATTACCGCGAGGAATGGCCGCATGACATCAGCCATCAGCGGAATCATCTGTGGGTTCGGCCTCATTCTCATCCGCGGAGGGCCTGTTCTCACGGTACACCCTGGCGATCATTTCCTCGATCGGGGGGAACTCCACTACCAGGTCGTGAATCGGGTAGTTCGCCGTGATCGCTGCGAGCAGCGCGGCCGAATCCGGACCGGCCACACCAAACGTGACTCGAGGGCCATCGCGTCTGAGTACCTGTCGGGCCAGCTGCCCGGTCAATTCGGGCGCGGTAGCAAAATCGACCACCACCCGTCGGTCCGCCCCGTACCGACGTCGTATATCCGAAAGCGTGCCATCGCTGAGCACCGTTCCATGATTGATCACGATCAGGCGCTTGGTGATCGCTTCGATGTCGCCCATGTCGTGAGTTGTCAGCAGCACCGTGACGCCGTGCTCGACGTTGAGCCGATGAATGAAACCGCGGATCGCAAGCTTGGCGACCGCATCGAGGCCGATCGTCGGCTCGTCGAGGAACAGAATCTGAGGCTGATGCAATAGCGCCGCGGCCAGATCGCAGCGCATGCGCTGACCCAGGCTGAGCTGGCGGACCGGCATGTCCAGCAGATCTTCCAGATTCAGCAAGCTCACCAGTTCGTCATGCGTGCGCGCGAACCGTTGCGGCGCTACCCGATAGATCTCACGCAGCAGATCGAAGGATTCGGCCACCGGCAGGTCCCACCACAGCTGGGTGCGCTGCCCAAACACGACCCCGATCCCGGCAACGTGGCGAATCCGTTCCTGCCAGGGAACCCGACCGACCACCACGCAGCGACCCGCCGTGGGCGTCAGTATTCCCGCAAGTATCTTGATAGTGGTGGATTTGCCGGCACCGTTCGGTCCGATGTAGCCGACCAACTCGCCGGCCTCAATACTGAAGCTGACGCCGTGCAACGCCCGGATTTCACGGCGTCGGCGCCGGACCAGACCCCGGACCGCTCCCCACATCCCCGGGTCGCGTTCCGCAACGTAGAAGCGCTTCTCCAGATTATCGACGAGAATCTGGGACATGACTGACAACGGCGCGATTGGGCGGCGGATTCTAAATAGACAGGGCCGACCAGACAAGCGATCAATGCCTCGATACGCGCATGGACCCGAATGCGCCTTTCTTCACCGCCGTCCTTTGTTTAGAGTTTCCGGTCCACCACATGTTCACTGAAACTGACCGGAGACTCCCATGGCGCTCGTCGATTACGAACTGAAAGGCCACATCGCGACCATCACCTTGAACCGTCCCGAGGCGCGCAACGCCATTAACCCGGAACTTGCAGTGCGGCTTGCGGAAGCGTTCGAGGCGGTGCGCGACGACGACGCGGTGCGAGTCGCGATCATCACCGGCACGGGCAGTGCGTTCTGCGCCGGCGCAGACCTTGGCCAACTCATC
>PVMS01167268.1_pt1 | contig 16580 bp, 10 predicted proteins | sample 1853461 | NCBI WGS metagenome assembly PVMS01 (sample SAMN08582032, study PRJNA380276) | Marine sediment metagenome, whole genome shotgun sequencing project. | isolation source: ocean sediment barecode stripped | collected 2017 | reverse complement strand
CTGGACCAGGTAATGATGATGGTACATTTGATATATTAACTGTAGATGCTGCTGAAGCAAATTGCTGTAAAGCTTTTATGTGTGGTGAAACTTACTACATGGAGTTTGAAGTAAAAGGATCTCCAGCTTTACGTTTTGCTAATCACAACCTTTATCAGACTTTCCAAGCTGATGGTGGATGTTGTGCAACTGAAGTACCTGCTGAAGTAGATTCAACTTTAATCTATATCCAATGGGCTACACAAATTGTAGAGAGTGAGTATCTTAAAGATTTCATTCAAGTAGTTGTATTTGATGAATCAGGTAATCCTTGGTTTGCAACTGCTGCTTTAGCTGAAGCTGCTGGATGGCCAGCTACTCAGATTTGGTCTAACTACGTATCTGCAGGTCACACTGATGGTGATTGTGGTGGTATGAGACTAATGGGAGCTTATGTTGATACAGTATTTGGTAACTGTTCATTCGAAGTAAGTGATCACTTTGAGAAAGAACCTATTAAGATTCTTGCTTCTGAAGTTGATTATAAAGGAGATCCTTGTGCATTCACTGGTCTTTGTGTTGTTGAAGAATGTCCTCCTTTACAAGGGATGGGTTATGGAGAAACTGTTGTTAGAGACTTGATTGTATCTGAAAGCTATCTTCAAAACTTCTTTGCAAGTAACAGTCAAAGAATCCGTGAGATTACTCAAGGTGATGATATCTTAAACTCTGTAACAAGAGGTAACTTGTATACTCGTTACTATATCTTACACAGTGTTCCAAGATTTAACAATCCAACTGGAACATTTGATAATGATCAATACATGTTAGAAGTTATTACTAACGGTACCAATGCAGCCTTTGAAACTTTTATGGCTACTTGGTTAACTGGATGTGGTGACGGATGTGCATCTCTAGAAACTCAAGCGTGTACTCCTTGTACTCCACTTGATCTTCCAGTGGCACCCTAATATAACATAGATAATTAATACTAAAAAGGGGGAGTGAGGTTAATATCTCCTTCCCCTTTTTTTAATACTATTAATAATGGCTCAGCACGTTTTAAGTTTAGAAGCTCCAGATACAATGAACTTATGTCAACTAAGATTAGTTGATACAAGTATTTATAATACGGATGTGGCTGTAAAATGCCCTATCCTAGAAGTAACTCTACCTGGGTTTACTTCACCTGTGCAATTTGGAGAAGATAAAGTATCTCCGGGATTTATACTAAATCTTACAGCATGTGATTTAGAAGTTCAAACTTCTGGTTGTGGTACAGAATTTAGTAGCCTTGCCGATGGTATATATATTATAAAATGGAGTGTTTCTCCTAATGATAAAGTATACGTAGAATATAATCATTTACGTATAACAAAAGCTCTTAAGACTTACGAGTCTATTCTATGTGATTTAGATATAGGAGCTTGTGATCCAGATGCTATTCTGGAAAAGAAACTAAAAGATTTACATCAAATAAAAATGTATCTTGATGCAGCTAAAGCAAAAGTTGAGACTTGCCATGAACCTAACCAAGGTATGGCTCTTTACAACTATGCTGTTGGCAGATTAGATAAGTTTGAATGTAAAACCTGCCAGAATTGGTAGAAAAATTAAAACCAACAAAATGAGTATTTGTACTAATTGTAAGTCTAGGTTATCCTGCGGTTGTCAAAAAAGAACTGCTAAAGATGGTAAGTCTTGTTGTAATGGGTGTGTGCATGGATATAATGCAACCATTCAAATAAAGCAGCAAAAAAACACTACTGTTAAAGCACCTTCTAATATAACAACTATATATAAAGGACCTGGAACACAGCTATAAAATAAACAATGGCTACAAGAACATATGTTGTAGGTGGTAACAGAGGAGTTAGAAGACTTGATGACTTAACCGGCTCTTGGCAAAGTGTTAACGTTGATGTTGCTCCTGTTACGCAAGCCTTGGATCTTTATGATGTAATGACAGATCCTAATGATCCTAACAAAGTTTTTGTAGTTGGATCAAGATTTTATGATCAAGGTCTTTATGGTCTCTATTACTCTACTGATGGTGGAGTAAATTGGCAACAACCAGCCTCTGGTGATATAATATCTACAGCTTGTTCAAGTTCTGTATTCTATGAAGTATGGGTTGTTGACTCTAATACAATCTATATATGTGGGGATCAAGGTAATGTCCTAAAGTCTACAGATGGAGGGGTTACTTTCAATCTTACAACAACATGCCCTGGTACAACTTGCAATGAGCCAAGAATTACTATAACTGCTATACATTTCCCTACTGCTTTAAACGGTGCTGTCTGTTATAGTGATACTGGAGCTACTTCAGTACAAAATATTTCTGTAACAAGTAATGGAGGCGTTAGCTGGACTAACTATGAAGTAACTACTAATTTTGCAGGTACTCTAGAAGGCTTAGGTATACATATGTCTTCTGATTTTCAGACTATTACAGCATTACATAGAAACAGAATCATAAGAAGTACTAATGGAGGAGCAACTTTTACAGAAGTTCTTACAGCACCTGGATCTAAGTCATCTTGGAGACATTTATCATGGACAGATGATTCTAATCTTTGGGCTTATGGTACTCTTACTACTAGATCAAGATCTATAGATGGAGGTGCTAATTGGACAGTCCTTTCTGGAGAAGCTGCTGGTGACCCATCAAATAATGCTGGTCATAACTATAGTCTTACTGACGGATTCTTTTCTGCAGATTCTCAAACTTTCTCTACAGCAAATAGTGCATTAACAGGATCTTTATCTGATACAACTAATACAGATCCTCCTGTAGATAAACAGTTTACAACTATAAGAGCTATATGGACTAATTATAACTTACCTACAGCTGAACCTTGCGGATGTCCTGAAGGATATACTTATAATTTTGTTACAGGCTTATGTGAACTAGAAGAGCAAACCCCTGCTTTATGTGATGAAGTATTATGTAACGTTGTACTTGCCGGTTGTGAGAATTGTGCAGATGCTGTTTATTATGATAGAGTAGGAGCGTACTTTTATGAAGACGCTACAGGAAGACCTTTACCTATTTCTGAAGATAGTTCTGGTATACCTCCTTATTTTTATGATGCTTTATTAGATAACTCAGGTAGTATATTAAACTTAGATTCTACAGTTAATAACGGAATTGATCCTATAGGTACTATAAAAAATGAGTTATGGGGAGCAGCTGAGGGAAAAAATTGTAGTGGAAGATTAGCAACTATTGGAGTATGGGCAAATGCAAATGTTTTACCTTGTACTGCTAACAACGATCCCATACATCAATGGATTGGATTTACTGTTCCCGTTAATGCACCTATAGCTGCTGTTTATAGTATAGGTTTTGCTGCAGATGACCGAGTAAGAATTACAATTGATGGTCAGTTATTTGCTATAATAGATTTAACTTATTTAGCTTTTGCAGCTTGGCATGTTATACCAATAACTCTTTCTGCTGGAACACATAACATACTTGTAGAAGGTTATAATAATTCTGGTACCGCATCTTTAGGTGCTGAAATATATAGTACTACACCTAGTATATTATCTGGACTTAACAGTACAGCTGGATTAGATCCTTATCTAGTATGGAGTACTGCAGATAGAGTAGGTAGTACTTTTGATTTAGCTGCTACTCCTGATCCAGGAGGAAGTGGGGAAAGTTGTGGTGGATGTGAGTGTCCTGATGGATACACTATGGCATATGTAAACGGTTTACTTACTTGTGTAAGAACAGATACTGTTGCCTTTGAACCATGTAACTGCTATTTAGCTACTAATTGTGAAGATCCAGAAGATACCCAATTAGTATCAATTGATTCTACACTTGATCCATTAGACCTAACTCTTATATACGTATTTGATTTTGATTTAACTAAGTGTTGGACTATTCAAGAATCTTTGGACTGTCCATTTGATAACCCAATATCTACAGTATCAGCATCTTATGCAAGCTGTGAGATTTGTTTAGGGGTGTGTTATAAACTGACAGATTGTGAATCAGGTGAGATTATATATGTTAACAACGTTGCATATGCTGAATACGTAGGTAATACTATTAGGGTAAATTATGAAGTATCTCAAGGTGTATTTGAAATACGCTGTTATACTGTTGAAGAAATTCAATGTCCTGATGTCACTATACCAAGCATAGGTGAAATACTAGATTGCTTTGATTCATGTGAAGATTGTATACCAAAACCAGTTGTTCCTGTATTAGATATACAAAATAGAACTGTCAAGCCTGGGTATAACACACCTGCTTGTACACCAGCCTATTACGATAAAGTATCATGTAAATTTGCTGAAGCCATGTATGTAAAAATGGCAGCAATTAGGTATGGTATTGAATTTGCGTGTGATACAGAAGAAAACAGATGGACAATCAAATATGAGTTACTCAAACTTAAATCTATTGAAACTGAAGATGCGTGTACAACAATTACTAATCCGTGTTGTCCACCTTGCAATGTTGTATCTGAATTAGTAATATTTGCAAAAGTTTTCTGTCCTCCTCCTGAAGATATAACAACAACTTTAACTGTACCTTCTAATAAGCAATGCAAGACAATACAAGTAATTGGTATAAGCTTACTACTACCTGCTACAGCAACATTTACAAATTGTAGCGGAGTTTTTGTAACTCTATATGCAGGAAGATTATCAGATGGTTCATTACACTTTTATGTTAATGGAGTAGATCAAGGAACTTGGCCTCTTGATACTGGTTTTCCTACCTATTGTATTGATGTTGCACAACCTTGGTCAAACAGCGGTTTTGCAGTGTCAATAGGAACTGCTTGCTCCTAGTGTTGTAAATGTCAGTAAATTTAATTATATTATAAATAACGGCTTTGCTGTTTAAAGAAAGTTAGAGTAGATGAAACCTATAAATACAGATCAATCAGGTTGTAGCCCAATATCTTCTAATTGCATAATCTGGCAGGGACCAGACATTGAATGCCTTAAGTTATGTAAAGGTGATACAGTTAGTGAAGTAGTTTACAAACTTGCTACAGAACTATGTGATATAATGACTACATTAAAGATAACAAGTTATGATTTAACTTGTTTAAACTTAGGTAGTTGTGAACCAAAAGATTTTCAAGAGCTTATACAACTTTTAATAGATAAGATTTGTGAATGCTGTGACTTAACTCCTACTTCAGAAGAAAAAGCTGCCGGATGTCCTGATTGTGTAGTATCCATTGCTGAAATTTTTTATTATGTTAATCCTCAAGGAGATACTGTAAAAACAATGCAGCTTGATGAGTATGCTCAAGCTATAGGTAATAGAGTAAACACAATTGTTGGTCAAGTAGACACAATCAATGATACTTTAGCTAATCACCAAAATAGAATTGTTGCTTTAGAAGCAGCTCCTGCACCAGTATTAAATCTTCCAAAAATTACTCCTGTTTGCACATCTCCTTCTGAATCAACCTCTTTAGATCTAGTTGTTGTTAATTTAGAAACACAATTTTGTGAACTAAGATCAGCTACAGGTCAACCAGCAGACTTATTTCTAGGTATAAATAGTACACCAGCTGGATTAAATGAGGCTAGACAGTTAACAGGATCTGGAACTATGTCAGAGATAACTAATTGGGAAAATAGTGTTTCCAATTTAGCTCAATCATTTAGTAATATGTGGTTAGCTATTAGTGATATTAGATCTGCCATATATAGTATTCAAGCAGCATTACCGTCTTTATGTGAAGATGTTGATATAATTATAACTGCTACACAAGATATTCCTGGAATATTAAAAATATTTTTTACTGGATCTATTCCACAAAATTTTGCTGAATGCAATGGTGGAGGAACTTCAGTACAAGTAAGAGATGTAAGTGGTAATAGCATTCTTGTAGATATACCATTAAATCAATATTTGAATAATCAGTCTGGTTATACTGTAAATCTAAGTTCGTCCCCTATTAATATAGCTGAAGATTACACAATAACTGCTAATTATTGTTATACTGATGGTAATAAACAATGTGAAAGTGTAGGTACTTATGTATTAGTTAATACTGCTCTATGTCCTACAATTACTCTTAACCCTAGCGTTGAAAGTCTTACGTATTCTTTCAATTGGACTAAGGCTGAAGCATTGCTTACTACAAAATTATATGATGCAAGTGGATCCGCTCTTTTAGATTCTACATCAATTTTTGTATCTATTGCAACTCCTATTTCAGGAACGTTTACGGGATTAACTGCAAATACTGGTTACAGAGTAGTTTTAGAAATTACAATTGATGGCAATACCACTAGTTGTCCAGCTAATGTTACAACAACATTATTAGAACCTTGTACTCCACCATCAGGTGTAAGTGCAGCAATTACAATACCGTAAAATGAGTAAAAATTGTCAACATAAAGTACCTTGTGGTTGTAATGATAAACCTTTAGTAACTAATCCTCTAGTATGTGAATCAGGTACTCCTGATTGTCCATCTCCAGAAGCATGTCCAGAAACTTTTTGTGATACGTGTTTAGTGCATTGTACAGATAGTATTGTAGATGTTGCTTTTAATAGAGGAGATAGATTTGATACAATTCTTCAAAAGATAGCATTGTTTCTTACTAATCCTGGATGTATTACTCCTAATACTACAGGAGAAATTGGTTTTGTTACAATAACAACAGCTGGTTCTGCTTATACAATATCAACTGTGTTTACTAATGTCCCTTTGCTTGGAGGTTCAGGAGGTGGTGCATTAGCTACTGTAATAACAGATGCTTTAGGAGCTGTTGTAACTGTTACAATAACAACATCAGGATCAGGATATATTGCAGGAGATGTGCTAGTTCCAGACCCTAGTGTTGTAGGAACACCTTCTTTAGCTGCAACTTTTACAGTATCTACAGATTTATGTAATGCAGTTCTTGGATTAAGATCTGTAGCAATTACAACTACTGCAATAGAAATTGGTTGGTTACCTCAAGGAGCAGCTACTCAATACCAAGTGGAAGGTAAATTAGCTAGTGCTTTATCATGGACATTATATACACCAATTATTCCAACAGTTGGTGCAACAATAGAAACTCAAACAATAGGTTCTTTAATACCAAATACTGAATATCATTTTAGGGTAAACACAACCTGCCCTGTTGGAAGTTGTTATTCAGTAACAATATCAGTAACGACAAAAATTTAAATTATGGCTAGTGTAAGTGCTACAATAACAGTAGGTTGGACAAGTAACTATGATGGTCCTCATAGAGTTTGTTATAGACTTCAAGGAACCGTACCTTATAACTGTACAGGAACAGGAACTCATCCTTATTGTGCAGGAGGTGGAGCAGCATGCTCTTATGATATTTCAATAACTGTTGATAATGAAACTTGTGATAATGTCACTTATGAAGGTTATGTCCAACCAGCTTGTGAAGATGAATCTTCTTTAGTAGGTAGAATACCTTTCAGTGTAACATTTATTCCAGACCCAGCTTGTAATAAATATATTGCAACTTGTTCTAGAGTAGGCGTTGCTTCTTTTACTATGACTAATAATGGTACTGGTTATGCTGGTGCTCCTGTAGTAACAGTAAATGGTGCTAATGTAACCTTAGCAACAGGAACAGCTGTATTAGGAGATGGAGTTATTACAGCAGTAGATGCTTGGACTGCAGGAACAGGTTATAATATTGCTAATGCATCTTCAACTCAGACAGTTAGTGTACTTAGAGCAGCTCAAGTAGCTACTACAGGTGCCGGTATGACTGCTGATGTAACATTTGATGCAGGTGCTATAATAACTAACATTGTTTTAAATGCTGCTGGTTCAGCATATGTTACTGCAGATGATGTAGCTCCTTTAACAATTGATCTTACAAGTTTAACAGATGGTACTGCTCCTGCTACAGAAGCTACTATTGATGTAAGCTGTACGGGGTCATTTGCAGATGAAGTTGATTCTATAACTTTAACAGATGCTGGTTCAGGTTATATTGCTGTTAGTACTGTAACAATAGCTGCAGGAGGAGGTGTCACAGCTACTGCTGATGTAGTTATGGCTAATTGTACTGCTCTTACAGTAGCAGATTGTACAGGTGTTTCAGTCACAACAGTAGATTACTTAGATGTAACAGAAACTTTATCAATCTGTGGAGCTTCAACACCAACTGTAGGATCTGATTATGATATTGCTGAGGATTTATCAGGTAACTGTTTATGTGCTTGTGAGAATGTAGATTTAACTGAAGGTGGTGGTATAAATGATATTAATGTTACATATATAGAATGCGGAACAGCTCCTGCTACAGCAACAACAGAACCAATATCTGCTGGAGCAACTATTACTAGATGTATAGTTACAGATTCTATTACTTTTGAGGATGTTGCACCTGGAACGGCTGGAAGCTTAATAATTACTGTAAATAGCACATGCGATGGAGTAGCACCTTAATGAATAATATTAAAAATATGTCGTGGTTCGTTGGTTTACTATGACTAACAAAAAGGCCTTGGGTTAATCACACTCAGGGCCTTTAATTTTATAAGATATGACTATAGATGAAATCAAAGACTTCTTAAGAGAAAAACCTGGTTATTTAAAAAAAGGTTCCGGTCAACTAGCACTTTTATTGGAAGCAGATGTTCAAGATTGTAAAAGATCTTTAAAAGAAGTAAGGAAAGAATTTGCTCATCCTAAAGTAGATGACAGAGATGATAACTTAATTCTTAAATCTAAATGGCAAGTACAAAAGAAAGGTGGTGAAACTGCTTGGCTAGAAAGTTATAAGAATGTTGATTTTCCAACAGACTTAATTACTAAAGAAGATTGGGTAGATATATTTAGTGAAGTAGCACCTCTTATTACTGTTACTAGTATAGAGCAAACAAAAACTGTAAACAAAACTCTAATCATTTGGACATCTGATAAACACATTGGAGCTTCTATACCTTCAGATTCTTTATATAAAAGAGAATATGATAAACACATATTTCATAAAAGAATGGCTCAAGTTTTTGATGAGGCTATAAAATTTTATAACATTCACGGCAAATTTGAAGAACTTATTATTGCTGATTTAGGAGATTCATTAGATGGCTTCAATCAGCAGACAACTAGAGGAGGTCATAGACTACCTCAAAATTTAAATAACAAAGAAGCTGCAAAAGTTCATTTCTTTACACACAAATGGTTTTATGAAAGTTTTATTAATGTTGAAATAGCTAATAAAATTAAAATAGTAAATGTTACTAATGATAATCATTCTGGTGATTTTGGTTGGCAGGCTAATTTTGCACTGCAGCAGTATGGTACTTTAGCTTGGCCTAATGTTGAGTATATTAATCAAGAAGAATTTATTGGACATATGTTAGTCTATAATAGAGCTTACATAATTACTCACGGTAAGGATAAGAAGAATAGAATGAGACCTATGCCACTAAAGATTAACAGTGATACTGAGTCTCATATAATGGATTATGCTATTGATCGTAAGATATCTAACTATGACTTACATTTAAGAAAAGGTGATATACATGTTAATGATCTTGACTGTAGCAGAAAGAAAATGACTTACTGGAATATAGGTTCAGTATTTGGAGCTTCTGATTGGATAATGGATAATTTTAGTGACACAGTTCCTTCATGTGTTTTTGAAGTAGTTGAAAAAGACTCTAATAATTTATCTAGTAAGGTGTTATGGTTGACATAACAATAAATGTTTATTGCATAAGCCTTAGAAATTAATTATATTATACTATATGAACAATAGTTTTAGAAGCCCTGATGTAAAAGGTCCTAGGTTTAGACCTAAGAGACATGTTATGCTTACTAAAAAGGTTTACTTAAAGTTTAAAGATAAATATCCAGAGTATGAAGATTTAACTCTAGAACAATTTAAATTAATTATAAAAACTTTTAACATAAAGTTAGGGGAAGGTATGATTAAAAATAGAGATGGTGTAGAGTTACCTCAAGGGTTGGGTTATTTATTTATGGGCTCATGTCCTCCTACAAAAGGTAAGAAGAATGTTAATATGAAATTATCAAAAGAAACAGGTGTTAAAGCAACTCATAAAAACTGGGACTCTGATAATCTTCTTATGAAAATATTTTATACAAACTTTACTTCTAAATATCCGTTTCATAATAAACAGGTGTGGTCACTTAAAGCTATAAAACCATTAAGAACAAAAGCTTCAAAAGCATATAAAAAAGATTGGCCTAAGTATATTGTAGTAGATCCCTCTGAAAAGATTTCTGCTATGTATAATAGAGCAAGAAAAAAAGAATTTGGCATTAAGCAAATGAATAAGGTACCTGATGGGTATAACGAATTTGAAATTTAAAAGATTATGATAACTGTTGGAGAAGCTACATCTAGAGTACGTAATGTACTAAAAGCTGTTAAGGAAGATCCTTTCTTAACTGATAGGCTCTTGTATACTCTTATTATGAAGTTTGGAAAAACTTTAATAAGAAGGCAGGATAGTGAAAATAAGATTATGATGTTTCATAGTTTATTTAAAGTTATCCCTTGTGTAGAGCTAATTGATGTAGATTCAGTAGAGGCATGTTGTACAGGAGTAAGAACAGGTATAACTTTTAAAAGGACCAAAGAACGGTTACCTGATTTCATGGAAGGCTCAAAGGGACCGCTTATACGGTCAGTTGCATCATTGGATTTATCACATGACGTACAAGAGACTTATCCTGTTACATATGTTAATATGACACGTAGTACAAACTTTAAGTATAATAAGAGTGCTTATTATTGGTTCTTAGATGGTTATATTTATATTCCTAATGTAGAATGGGAAGCTATTAGGATAGAAGCTATTTTTGATGAAGATGTGAGAGCTCTTAATTGTGCAAATAATCCTATGGATTGTATCTTTGAACAAGATAGAGAAATAGGAATTCCAGATTACTTGTTTTCTGAAATAGAACAAATGGTAATACAACAATTTATGGTGTCAGCACAAGTTCCATCTGATGGAGCTGATGACAGTCAAAACATTATGAGATAATGGCAAAGAAAAAAGCTAAATCAAAGTGTGCAGCTAAGATGAAAAAATCTTTTACAGCTGGGATGAACATAGGCCGTAATATGAAAAAAGGAAAGCCTAAAAAGAAAAAGAAATGAGTTATAATTACACATTAAAATACAGAACTTTTGATCAGCTCTTAGCAGATGCTCAAGGAGATTTTAAAAAGTATCATTTAGAAAGTTTAATTGATCCCCAGGATATGATTAAAGTAGCTAAGAGAGTTAATTATGACTTAGGTCTAAGAATAAATGATACTAAAGAAGTAATACTTGAAGTAGAAAAAGGTAGAGTTAAACTACCTAATAATTTCTATACATTAAACTTTATGTTGATGTGTGGTAAGTATGAGATTAAATCTGCTTTACCTCAAGGTACTCAAATTGAAGAAAGATTAATTGATACAGTTGGTCCTCAATATCAACCAGCTCCACCAGAAGTTATTGATCCGTGCACTACAGAAGCAACAGCTGACCCCTGTGACCCCTGTTTACAATGTGGAGAACCTTGCTGCACTGATGCTTGTTCAACATGTGCTACTAAGCCAATCTCATGTGCTTTAAATTGTAAAGGAGAAACTGTTCAGCTTGTCCAAGTACTTAGGTTTCAAACAAGAGTTTTTAAAATATTAAAACCTATAAGACTTCTAGAAAATGCAATGGCTATAGATTGTGACTGTCCTAATTTATATTGGGAGAGTCCTATAACTGGCTGGATTAAAGATGGTTGGTTATACACTAATTTTCAAACAGGTAAAGTATATCTTAATTATCAGGGTCTAATGGAGGATGATAATGGAAATCTTTTAGTACCTGATCATGATTTACTTAATGAGTATTATGAGTATGCCTTAAAGCAAAGAATACTTGAAAATCTTATAATGAATGATGAAACTGTTAATCAAGCAAAGATTCAATTAATTGAAGCTAGATATAGGGCCGCTAGAAATAATGCTTTAAGTGTTGTTAATACTCCTAACTTTAGTGAACTTAAACAATTATGGCAAATGAATAGAAGGGCTATGTATAGTAAATATTATGAGATGTTTGCTAGCTACCCTTTACTAAATAGAGTTAACCCTGGAGTATGGCAAAGAAGGTAAATAGGCCAACAAATACTGGTAAAGTTGAAACTAGATCTTTTGATAAAGGTCTAAATGAGGATATTACTGATTATCATTTGCCACCTAACATGTGGACCCAAGCAAGAAATGCTACAAATAATACTGGTGTTGGTGATATAGGTGATCTTAGTAATGAAGCTTCAAACTTACTATGTTCAAAAGCTCCTTATCAAATTATAGGGACTATACATATTGAAGCAGATAGATTTCTTGTATACTCTACTGATAATACTAATTCAGAAATTGGACAGTTTTTTGAAAACACATGTAAGTATAAATCTTTAGTAAATGATCCTTGCTTAGGTTTTAAAGATACTAATCTTATTAAAGGTGTTGCAAAAGAAAACTTTGATTGTACTTGGCAAGTTTATTGGGCTGATTCATTGAATCCTGATAGGACAATGAATATTGATGAGATTCCTTGGATTGAAATTTGTGTTGATGAAAATAATGAGCCTATACCAAATCCAAATCCTGACTACATACCTGTAGGATGCCTTACCTGTACAGCTACTGAAGATTTAGATTGTGATGCTATAAGACTAGCACCTTTAGTTAAGAATCCTTGCTTTACTGTTGATTCTGATACTGGAGGAGGAGAGTTAAATAATGGCTCTTATTATGTGGTAGGCTCGTATTTAGTAAATGGTCAAAGGGTTACTGATTATTCAATGCCTTCTAATATAGCTACTATATTTCATCATAATAATGCTTCCGGTTCTATTAAAGTTACAATAGATGAAATTGATGAGAGTTTTGATGAGTTTGAGTTAATACTTGTTCAAGTTAGGAATCTAAATGCAGGCTTTTGGAGAATAGGTTCTTATAGTACTAGACAAAAGATAGTATTTATTGATACTATAAATCCAGCTATTGGATTAGACCTTGATTACCAAGATACATTTGTAATAAGAAATTCTGTACCAGAAAAATCTGATGCATTATATGAAAACGGTCCCTATCTTTTAAGAGTAGGCCCTAAAGATAAATTTGATTTTAACTACCAACCTTTAGCAAATCAAATTAAATCAGAGTGGATAGCAGTAGAATATCCTGAAACTTATTATCGCGGTACAGGTCAAAATGTAGGTTATTTAAGAGATGAGGTTTATTCATTTTTTATTAGATGGGTTTATAATACAGGAGACGTATCTAGTTCATACCATATTCCAGGAAGACCTTTTATAGATAGTCAAGATGGAGGTACTGTTGCAGGTGATGATTATTTACCTGAAGTAGATGGAGGTATTCCGTATAAGTGGAAAATAAGAAATACAGCAAGTGAGGATCCTTTACTTACGCCTCCTTTTGATACAACTTCTGATGGAGGTAGAATAATTTCATCAGGAAAAATGGCTTACTGGGAATCATCTGAAAAATATGATGATGATAAAGCAGATGTGTGGAATGCTTCTCAAAATGTTTGGTCAGAAATAACTCCTGGTAGTCAACCTTATAACTTTACAAATATATCTGATTACGACTTATGCGGTAAGCCAATAAGGCACCATAAGTTTCCTGAAAATTTTACAGGAGTAAGAACTAATCATTATAACAATGCTTTATTTAATGTACCCACAGCAGGTAATTCAATTAGAGTTATGGGAGTTAGATTTAGTAATGTGAAACCTCCTGTGGATAATCAAGGAGTTGCTATACGGGGTATTGTAGGTTATGAGATACTAAGAGGTTCTAGAGAGGGTAATAAAAGTATTTATGCTAAAGGTATGCTTAATAACATGCGTAAGTATAATCCTAAAGGTACAACTAAGTCTGGTCTTTATCCTAATTATCCATATAATGATTTAGGAGTTGATCCTTATTTTACTAATGCTAATCCAGCTGGTCCAGACACTTCACCTCCACCCTTACCTAGTACATATTATTCAAAAAAGAAATTTACTTTTGTTTCACCTGAAACAAGTTTTAAAGAACCTTATTTAGCAGCTAAAGTTTTAAAAGTATATTCTGAAATGGCAGGGAGTGTTAAAGGTAAATTTATTGAACCTAGCAATCACCCAAAGCATAAACTATTAACCAACTTTACTTTTATTTTAGCTTCTGTTACAGGAATTGGTTACGGTATAATAGCTCAGCAAGGTAAACGATCTTATAAGAAAGTTGGCCCAAGTAGTTTAAATACAGGGTTTGCTATGCAGACTTTACTTCCTTTACTAGGCGTATCTGGGACAGCTGGAACTTTTTTTGGAAGAGCACCAGCTGCAGCTGCCTCAGGTGGGACGGCCTTTAGTTTAACAAATTCAGTTACCCAAGGGGCTATTAATGCATTTAATACAGCAATTGGTACCAGCTATTCACTTATAGGAGGTCTATTTAATGCGCTTACAGGTGGAACTGGTCAATTTGGAGCACTTGGTTATTATGGAACCGCTTATGATACGGCCAAGACTGGGCTAACTACGGGACTTGCAGGAACAAGAGGTTTAATTGGAGGTCATGATGAGGATGGAGGTGAGGTTGGTCCATCTGGAGATACTCCTTTTTGGTTAAGGGCTGTACAAGCTGTACCAACATTTTCTCATTATTGGTCAAGAGGTTTTAATGATACTATTAAATTAATAAAAGCTCTTGGTAAATTTCAACAATATGCTTTACAACATCAATCCCATTGTAAGTATGTTGAAGGAACTCCACATAGAGATAATCAAAGAAGAAGACTTTTAGATAATCAAGTATATTTAAATACTGGTGTTACTAATTTTGGTGATAATCATTTAGTTAATAATTTGTTTAGAGGTAAAACTGTTGCTTTAAGTATTGAAGAAGATTTACAAGATCCGATAGATCCTCTTTCAGGAGATTCTGATAATTCAAGATATTTATATTCTGATGTAAATAGTGAACTAGATGAAGAATTTGATGAGAGATGGGACACAGGTAAAAAAATAAAAGCCATTAGTTATTACTCTGCTATAAAAGAAGTTAATGTAAATCAATATGGTCAATTAAATAGTATAGTACAAGTACCAGCCTCTACTTGTATGACTAATATTAATCTAACTCAATCTCCTGTAATTTTTGGAGGTGATATATATGTAGGAAGATATACAGAAAAGAATACAATGTTTTTCTTTTCTAGATGGTTATCTGGGCAACCAGATGGAGCTGAGTTTGATTATAGGCTTTACAATATGTTACCTTTCACAAGATTTTATGCAAACACTACTAACTATGATCAGAATGATCTTGTAACTGGTCTATCAGATTTCTTTTCTACACTAGGAGGATCAGGTCCAGGTGCAGGGTTTACACCAGAAAGTTTTTTACCAAGCGGTAAATACCATTTAGATAATGATACAGCAGACCTTAAGTTAATTCAGAAAAATGCTTGGATGTATCTGTTTAATTCAGGTGTTAGAGATTTCTTTGTTGAAACAGAAGTCAATATTGAAAAAAGAGATTGGGGAGATTTACAAGAGCAAAGACATTATGATTATCAAAGATATACTGATTTAGCTTTATTATTTGACGAGTCTATAATTAAAGCAGGAAATTACAGATTATATGATTATTCATTAAGCGTTACTTCTTTATTTACTAATTATAATAGATGGGGTTTTCTACAAGGTAGAAACTATGACCCTTTAAAAGCAGAAAATTGCTTTGTCTATAAACCAAATAGAGTTATATATTCTTTACCTCAGTTCCAAGCTAACGTTAAAGATTTTTGGAAAGTTTTCCTACCACTTAATTATCAAGATTTTAAAAGTAGAGTCTCTGCTATAAAACCTCTTAATAAAAATGGAGCTTTTATATTATTTGATAATCAAGCACCTATTCAATTTTTAGGTGTAGATCAGTTAAAATTAGATAGCGGCAATAAGTTAACTATAGGGGACGGTGGATTATTTAATGGTCAAGCTCTTCAAAATATAGTAAGCACTGATGAATCTTATGAATATGGTTCATGTCAAAATAGATTATCTATAGTTAATACAGCTTATGGTGTATTTTGGATAAGTCAAAATCAAGGTAAGATATTTCAGTATGCAGGAAAATTATCTGAAATATCTAGTGCTAATATGAAATGGTGGCTATCCTCTTATTTACCTTATAAGTTAACAGAAGATTTTCCAGAGTTTGATTTAAAAGATAATCCTGTGTCAGGTATAGCTTGCCAAACTATATTTGATAATGAGAATCAAATATTATATTTCTGTAAAAAAGATTATAAGCTAAGAACAGATATAGCAGATAGAATATCTTACATAAGTGGGGTGAACTTTTTAGTCAACGATAGAACACCCATTACTTTAGGAGATCCTGCTTATTTTGAAGATGCCTCATGGACATTAAGCTATGACCCTAAAGTTGGTCAGTTTATATCTTACCATGATTGGCATCCAGATTTGTTAATGGCTTCTAAAGGAAACTTCCTTACTATAAAAGAAGATGGTATTTGGAAACATAATGATAGATGTGATAGCTATTGTAACTTCT
>PVMS01059089.1_pt1 | contig 16587 bp, 15 predicted proteins | sample 1853461 | NCBI WGS metagenome assembly PVMS01 (sample SAMN08582032, study PRJNA380276) | Marine sediment metagenome, whole genome shotgun sequencing project. | isolation source: ocean sediment barecode stripped | collected 2017 | reverse complement strand
GTAATCGACATCAACTTCAGATCGTTTGCCATGGATTCTTGCAACGGACAGGGGGGCCCGGGCCATGTCTATGCCACAGACATCAGCGCCTTTTCCCGCCATCGACTCGGCGAGAATGCCGCCCCCGCAACCCACATCGAGCACCTTCTTGCCCGCGAGCTCTGCGCGACGATCAATATATTCCAGGCGAGCCGGATTGATATCGTGTAGTGGTTTGAAATCGCCTTCCGGATCCCACCAGCGCGCGGCCAGGTTGTCGAACCTGGCGATTTCCTGCTGGTCCACATTGTCCGTTTGCGGCTGTGTAGAGGAGGTGCTCATCTCTGACCTCGCTCTGACTGGCTGGCGAGCTTGGTGCGCCAGGTGTCGACTCGTTCCATCAGATCGAGCTCGTCGACCCGCGTCAGAACGCCCCCGGACACCAGTTGCCGGCCGGCGACCCATACGTCCGTGACCTGTTCACGTCCAGCCGCATAAACGATCTGCGCTACGGGATCGTAAATCGGCTGCGACTGAAGACAGCGCAGATCCATGCAGGTGATATCCGCCCATTTGCCACTGACCAGCGAGCCGGTTTCCTCGGCAAGTCCCAGCGCCCTGGCACCGTTGATGGTGGCCATTCTGAGTACGTCCCGCGCGGTCAGCACGGCGGCCGAGCCGGCTTCGTGTTTGGCCAGCAAAGCGGCGGTTTTCATTTCCCCGATCATGTCGAGGTCATTGTTGCTCGCGGCGCCATCGGTACCCAGTGCGACATTGATGCCGGATTCTACGAGTCGCGGCACCGGGCACGCACCGCTGGCGAGTTTCATGTTCGATTCGGGACAGTGGACCACGTTGATACCTCGTGTCGCGGCCAGTTCGATCTCGCGATCTTCAAGTTGGGTCATGTGTACGGCAAACAGTAACGGCGTCAGGAGACCGAGTTCGTCGAGACGCTCGATCGGTCGCTTACGATGCTCCGTCATGCTTTGCGTAATTTCATCGCTCGTTTCGTGCAAATGGATCTGTACGGGGATCTCGAGTTCATCCGACAGGCGCCGGATCTTGAGCAGGGACTTGTCGCTGAGCGTATAGGGCGCGTGTGGCGCGAACACGGTAGTGATGAGCGGATGCGACTTGTATTCGTCACGGACCGCCAGCCCTTTGCTGAGATACTCGGCTGCATTCTCGGCCCAGGCGCTGGCGAACTCTATTACGATCAAACCCGGACAGGCCCGCATCCCCAGCCTGGCTGCCGTGCGCGCCACCACATCCGGGAAGAAGTACATATCGGCGAAACAGGTCGTTCCCGACTTGAGCATTTCTGCGATGGCGAGTTCTGTCCCGTCGGATACGAACTCGGGGCTGACCCATTGTTGTTCTGCGGGCCAGATGTGACCCTTTAGCCAGTCCATCAACGGCAGATCGTCCGCAATGCCCCGCATCAGGCTCATTCCGGCATGGGTATGCGCGTTGACGAATCCGGGCAGCACGACATGGCTGGGGCGATCGATTGTCTCGATCGCCTCAAATCGGTCTTTGATTTCACCGCTCGGTCCCACAGCCTCGATCCGGCCGTTGCGAATGGCGATCGACCAGTTATCGCGGACACGGCAGTCCGGTTCGACAGGAACCACCCAGCGGGCATTGATCAGCGTGTCGACTTTCTCCATGCTTTCCTGGCAATGCGCCTCAAGTGATCAGAAGCACGCATTGTATGCGAGCCGGCGTGCCCAGCGCGATGCCCCTGCCGAACTCCTCGGATGGCATCATTGAGACGGGAGAAATCTATGAACCAAAAAAAGCAGCCGGGCGCATTCGAACCGATTCTCCCGGTCTCGTGGAGTGACGGCGGCTGCGTACTGCTCGATCAGCGCATGCTCCCGGCTGAGGAAACCTATCTCACCCTCAGATCCATAGGGGAAGTTGCAGCGGCAATAAGGGATATGGTGGTTCGGGGTGCTCCCGCGATCGGGGTCGCTGCGGCTTATGGAGCGGCGCTGTCGGTGCGAAAACACTATGTGGAGGACGCAAACTGGCGTCAGGGCGTGGAAAAGGACCTCGAGGAACTCGAGGGCGCCCGACCGACAGCCGCGAATCTGACCTGGGCCTTGCAGCGCATCCGCGCAGTGATCGCTCAGGACCGCACCGATCCCGTGGCCGCAGTGCTGGCAGAAGCCTGTGAAATCCACCGGCAGGATATCGAGATGAACCACGCGATGGGCAAGCTTGGATCCGGTCTTATCGATAGCCCTTGTGAAGTAGTCACCCACTGTAATGCCGGCGCGCTTGCGACCGGTGGCTATGGGACGGCCCTGGGGGTGGTTCGCTCCGCCTGGGAGCAGGGCAGCGTGACCCGCGTTTTCGCAGGGGAAACGCGACCATGGTTGCAGGGGTCCCGGTTGACGGCCTGGGAGCTTGCCAGGGACGGAATCCCCGTCACCGTCGTTACGGATTCGGCGATGGCGCAACTATTTCGGGCGCGACAACCTGCATGGCTGATCGTGGGCGCTGACCGGATCGCAGCCAATGGAGATGTGGCGAACAAGATAGGTACCTATTCCCTGGCACTGCTGGCGCGCGAGCACGGGACGAAAGTAATGGTTGTGGCGCCAACCTCCACCGTAGACATCGGTTGCGCCAGTGGCGCGGATATTCCGATCGAAAAGCGCCCCGGGGATGAGATCTGGCGCGCGACCGGCCTTGCGGAGGCTCCCCGCGGCATCAGGTTCGAGAACCCGGCTTTTGACGTCACACCGGCTGAATACATTGATGCGATCGTGACCGAGAAGGGCATTGTCGAGCAGCCGGATCCGGAAAGAATGGCGGCGATGATGACCGGCTCTGCGGGGGCTACCACGGGGTGATTTTCCCCTGGCAAAATACACCGCCGAAGCCCATGAATATGTTAAGATAATGACCTGTTAGGACCGACTTCTTCCGGGCACCGCTGGTACCCGGGTCAGGGGTCGGTCCAAATCGTTCCTTGAAGCTGCGCAACCGCGTCGCCGGTCATAACCGGACCCTATCCTCAATGGCAGAAATCGTAAGCGAAATCGTACCCGTAAGTCTCGAAAGCGAGATGAAACAGTCCTACCTGGATTACGCCATGAGCGTAATTGTCGGCAGGGCGCTTCCCGATGTCAGGGACGGCCTCAAGCCCGTTCATCGGCGTGTCTTGTACGCGATGAGAGAGTTGGGGAACGATTACAACAAACCGTACAAGAAGTCTGCGCGCGTGGTGGGTGACGTGATCGGCAAGTATCACCCGCACGGTGATACCGCGGTCTACGACACCATCGTGCGTATGGCGCAGCCGTTCTCGATGCGTTACATGCTTGTCGATGGCCAGGGGAACTTCGGTTCGGTCGATGGAGACGCTGCAGCGGCAATGCGATACACCGAAGTCCGCATGGCTCGCATATCCCACGAGCTGCTTTCCGACCTCGACAAGGATACCGTCGATTTCACCGCTAACTACGATGAATCGGAAAGCGAACCGTCGGTCATGCCGACGCGTATACCGACCCTGCTCATCAACGGCTCCGCCGGAATCGCGGTCGGCATGGCGACAAACATCCCGCCACATAATCTGACCGAGGTGATCAACGCCTGCGTCGCGTTGATAGATAACCCCGATCTCAGCATCGAAGATCTGATGACCCACATCCTGGGACCGGATTTCCCGACGGCTGCGAGTATCAATGGTTCACAGGGCATACACGAGGCGTACCACACCGGTCGGGGACGAATCTATGTGCGCGCCCGGACCGAGACAGAGGACATTGGCGAGGGTGGGAAGCAGGCCATCATCGTTACCGAGTTGCCCTACCAGGTAAACAAGGCCCGTCTGCTGGAAAAGATCGCGGGACTGGTGCGCGAGAAAAAAATCGAAGGCATTACCGAGCTGCGCGATGAGTCGGACAAGGATGGGATGCGGGTTGTCATCGAGTTGCGACGCGGTGAAATGCCCGAGGTTGTCCTGAACAACCTCTACAAGCACACAACGCTTGAAACGGTCTTTGGCATCAATATGGTGGCGCTGGTCGACGGCCAGCCGCGATTGCTGGATCTGAAAACGATTATCGAGTGTTTCCTGAGACATCGCCGCGAGGTCGTGACCCGGCGAACCCTGTTCGAACTTCGCAAGGCAAGAAATCGGGCTCATGTTCTGGAAGGCCTGGCGGTTTCACTGGCGAATATCGACGAGATCATTCAACTGATACGGGCGTCGGGTGCACCCGCGGAGGCAAAAGCGAGCCTCATCGCCGGGACATGGGAAGCCGGGTTGGTACGCGAGATGCTCGAGCGCGCCGGGGCGGATGCGACCCGGCCGGACGAGATGGTTGACGAATTCGGTCTTGTGGATGGCAAATACAGGCTTTCAGCCGTCCAGGCCCAGGCCATTCTTGATTTGCGCCTGCATCGACTGACGGGGTTGGAGCAGGACAAAATATTAAATGAATACAAAGAATTAATAGATAAAATTGAAGATCTTTCTGACATACTGATTCGTCCCGAGAGATTGCTGCAGGTGATCCGCGAAGAACTCGAACAGATCAGGGATCAATATGGCGACGAGCGACGTACCAGGATTCACGATGCGCGGGTCGACCTGACGCTTGCCGACCTCATTCCCGAAGAAGAAATGGTCGTCACACTGTCCCACGGTGGTTATGCCAAGACACAGCCGGTGGACACCTATTCGGCCCAGCGTCGCGGCGGCCGTGGCAAGTCTGCCACGCGGATGAAGGAAGAAGACTTTATCGACAAGCTGTTCGTGGCCAACAGCCATGACACGCTGTTGTGCTTTTCCACCCGTGGAAAAGTCTACTGGCTAAAGGTTTACCAGCTACCGCGGGCCAGCCGTGGATCGCGAGGTCGACCGATCGTCAATCTATTGCCGCTGGATGGTGACGAGAGGATTACCGCTGTACTGCCGATTAGGGAGTACGACGAGAAATATTTTGTTTTTATGGCGACCGCCAACGGCAGGGTCAAGAAGACCCCGTTGACGGCATTTTCACATCAGAGGAGCAGCGGCATCATTGCCCTTGCGCTCAGGGATGAAGATGAACTCGTGGGTGTCGCGCTGACCGAAGGGGAGAGCCATATCATGTTGTTCGCGTCCAGCGGCAAGGCAATCCGCTTTCGCGAAAAGAATGTGAGGTCGATGGGGCGCGTTGCCGCCGGAGTCAGGGGTATCAGGCTTTCCGGGGATCAACGCGTCATCTCGTTGATTATCCTTAGCGAAGGTCAGATCCTGACGGCGACAGCAAACGGTTTTGGCAAGAGAACGCCGGTGGACGAATTCAAAGTCCAGGGCCGCGGCGGGCAAGGCGTCATCGCGATCAAGACATCCGAACGTAACGGTGCGCTGGTCGGCGCCTTGCAGGTGAAGGAAGACGACGAAATCGTCCTGATAAGCAGTCTCGGAACATTGGTCAGAACCCCGGCTACCGATATTTCGGTCATCAGTCGAAACACGCAGGGTGTGACATTGATCCGTCTTGATAAACGGGATCAACTGGTCGGTCTTGATTCATTGCAGGCGGATGAAGTGCTCGACGATTAGCACAGATTCCGGGGAAAGCAACAATGTCACGCATCTACAATTTCAGTGCCGGTCCCGCGGTTCTGCCCCTTGAGGTACTCGAGCAGGCGCGGGAAGAGATCACGGACTGGCATGGCAGCGGCATGTCGGTGATGGAAATGAGTCACCGGGGACCGGAATTCACCGCTATTGCCCGGCAGGCCGAAAGCGACCTGCGTGAGTTGCTGGCGGTACCGGATGACTACAAAGTCCTTTTCCTGCAGGGTGGCGCGACCACCCAGTTTGCATGCGTGCCCTTCAATCTGGCCCAGGCCGATTCGGTGGCCGATTACCTGGTGACCGGCAGCTGGTCGAAGAAGGCCGTGACGGAGGCCGGTCGGTTTTGTCGCGCGCGCATTGCCGCCGATTCAGCCACCACAGCTTACGTCGAAATCCTACCTCCGGACGAGTGGTCCCTCGATCCCGATGCCGCCTATCTGCACTACACACCCAATGAGACGATCGGGGGCGTCGAATTTCATTTCGTCCCCGATAGTCGGGGTGTCCCGCTCGTGGCGGATATGTCATCGAATATTCTTTCGCGGCCCATCGATATCGGCAAATTCGGTGTCATCTATGCGGGCGCCCAGAAGAACATGGGTCCGGCCGGGCTCACGCTGGTGATTGTCCGGAAGAATCTCTTGGGCCTGGCGCGGGAAGGCACACCCCGAATGATGGATTATGCGCCAATGGCGGCGGCGGGTTCGATGCTGAATACACCATCGACTTATTCCTGGTATATCGCGGGTCTGGTTTTTGGCTGGCTGCTGGACAACGGCGGGCTGGAGCAGATGGAGCAGCAAAACCGGGGCAAGGCGAAGCTGCTGTATTCCGCCATCGACCAGTCCGGGTTCTATAGCAATCCGGTGCGGGAGGACTGCCGGTCGCTGATGAATGTGCCCTTTACCCTCGCCGATGCGGAACTGGACGCGAGTTTTCTGTCACAGGCAGCCGAAGCCGATCTCAGGAATCTCAAGGGGCATCGGTCGGTCGGTGGCATGAGAGCCAGCATCTACAACGCCATGCCTGCCGAGGGCGTGCAGGCGCGGGTCGACTTTATGGGTGACTGCGAGCAACGATACGGATAGTCTGACTCTGTCGTGTGCTGCATTGCGACAATCGACACGTAGCCCATACCCGGTAAGGGGACGTAGGTCATGACTTTCAAGGTTCTCACGCTCAACAATATTGCACTGGCCGGTCTGCGCCATTTACCCCGGGATCTCTACGAGGTGGCGTCCGAGATAGGCCATCCCGACGCGATCCTCGTTCGCTCGGCCAATATGCACGAGATGGATATTCCCGCTAGCGTCAAGGCGGTGGCGAGGGCGGGCGCCGGGATAAACAACATCCCCATTGACGAGCTCGCCTTGAGAGGTGTCCCCGTATTCAACGCCGCGGGAGCGAATGCCAACGCGGTCAAGGAACTTGTGATTGCGGGCATGTTGCTGGGGGCCCGCAACATCTGTCAGGCATGGAACTACGTGCGCGAACTCGATGGCGATGACGATGAGCTCGCCAGGGCAGTCGAAGCGGGCAAGAAACGATTTGCGGGTTTCGAACTCCCGGGCCGGACGCTGGGCGTCATCGGGCTGGGAGCCATCGGGGTGCAGGTTGCCAACTCAACGCTCGCGATGGGAATGAAGGTGATTGGGTTCGATCCACAAATGACCGTGGAAAGAGCCTGGCAGCTAAATTCCGGTGTAGAACAGGCGAGCAGTCTCGATCAACTGTTCAGGCGATCGGACTTTGTCACGGTGCATGTTCCGATGACGGAAAAAACCCGGGGACTGGTGAATGCCGAGCGCCTTGCTCAAATGAAAGAAGGTGGTGTGCTGCTGAACCTGGCGCGGGGCGGGATCGTGGATGAGGAGGCGGTGGTGGGTGCCCTGGACGCCGGCCGGCTATCCGCGTACATATGCGATTTTCCCAGTAACGTCAGTCGTCACCACCCTAAAGTGACCGCCTTGCCACACCTGGGAGCATCCACCGGAGAGGCGGAAGACAATTGCGCCATCATGGTGGCCGAGCACCTGCGTGACTTTCTTGAAAACGGCAATATTCGTCACTCGGTCAATTTTCCCGAGACCATCATGCCGAGAACGGAAGGATGCCGGCTGGCGGTTGCCAATCTCAATGTTCCCAACATGGTGGGCCAGATTACGACCCATCTTGCAGATGCGGGTTTGAACATCATTGATCTGCTGAACATGTCCCACGGCGAGGTGGCCTATACGCTCGTCGACATTGAGAACAGTGTTTCGCCACAGACGATTGATGGCATCGCCACTATTGAAGGCGTGCTGAACGTGAGGCTGCTGTAGGGTTCCCGGAATGAGCGAGAAACCAGACGACGGGAAGCAGGCGGAATCCCTGCACGAAATCCGCGATCAAATCGACACGCTCGATGAGCAGATACAGAACCTGATCAGTGAGCGCGCGAGGCTGGCCCAGAAAGTGGGGGCAAGCAAGCTCGGCGCGCAACTGAAGGCGAAGGACTTTTATCGACCGGAGCGCGAGGCACAGGTTCTGCGGAAAGTCATCGAACGGAATTCAGGCCCGCTCCGGGATGAGGAGATGCTGCGCCTGTTCCGCGAGATCATGTCCGCCTGTCTGGCACAGCAGGAGCCGTTAAAGGTAGCCTTCCTGGGTCCCGAGGGAACCTTCACCCAGGCTGCGGTGCTCAAGCATTTCGGTCACTCAGTTCGGGCGCTCTCACTGGCATCGATCGACGAGGTATTCCACGAAGTGGATGCCGGGGTAGCGGACTTCGGTATCGTACCAGTGGAGAACTCGACCGAGGGGAGTGTCAACAATACCCTCGATATGTTCCTGTCCTCGACGCTGAAGATTTGTGGAGAAGTAGAGCTCAGAATCCGTCAGCACCTTTTGTCCCGGTCCGAGGGTCTCGACGACATCGTTCGCGTGTATTCGCACCGGCAGTCGATCGCCCAGTGTCGCGCCTGGCTGGAACAGAAAATGCCGGGGGCTGAATATGTGGATGTCAGCAGCAATGCCGAGGCGGCGCGACGCGCGCGTGACGAAGAGGGTACGGCGGCCATTGCCGGGGAGGCGGCCGCCGAAGTCTATGGACTGAATATCCTGGTGGCGAACATTGAGGACCGGCCAGACAATACCACCCGGTTCCTCGTCATAGGCAGGGAGATAATCCCGCCCAGCGGCAACGACAAGACTTCCCTGCTGCTGGCGTCCAGCCATCAATCCGGTGCCTTGCAGGAGTTGCTGTATCCATTGGCCAAGCACAAGGTCAGCATGACGCGAATCGAGTCACGCCCGTCGAGGCGCGGAAAGTGGGACTATGTCTTCTTTGTCGACGTCGAAGGTCATGTCGAGGATGCACAGGTTGCCGCCGCGCTAAAGGATCTGGAAGTGGCTACATCCAATATGCGCGTGCTTGGTTCGTATCCCTGTGCCATCCTGTAATCTGTAGCGACTCCGCCCCGACCGGCGGCAGGTCTGAGATACCAGAGGAACGAGTATGAGCATCCCCTTTCTAGAGCGGGCGGTTGCGGGCGTTCAGGGGCTGAAACCCTATCAACCGGGCAAGCCCATCGCCGAGCTTGAGCGCGAATACGGTGTCAGCAACATCATCAAGCTGGCATCGAACGAGAACCCACTCGGGCCAGGCGCGAAGGCGCTGGAGGTCATCAGCAAGGCACTGCCGGAGCTGGCGCGTTACCCCGACGGCAGCGGCTTCGAATTGAAATTGGCATTGGCGAAACGTCACGATGTCGATCCGGCCTGTATCACGCTCGGGAACGGATCGAATGATGTGCTTGTTTTACTTGCGGAGGCCTTCCTGAACGAAGGGCTGGAAGCCATTTACTCGCAATATTCTTTCGCCGTTTACATGCTGGCCGTGAAGGCCACGGGTGCGACGGCAAAGGTTGCGCCCGCCAGAAAGGATCACGAGGATCAGCCTCTCGGGCACGATCTCGATGCGATGGCATTACTGATCACCGACAGGACCCGGCTGGTATTTATCGCCAACCCCAACAATCCGACCGGTACCTGGCTGAGCGTCGGTCAATTGCAGGATTTCATGGGCAAAGTGCCCCCGGATGTCATCGTCGTGGTTGACGAGGCCTATTTTGAATACGTTCAGCTGCCGGAATATCCGGACTGCATCTCGTGGCTGGATCGATATCCGAATCTTGTCGTGACGCGGACATTCTCCAAGGTTTTTGGCCTGGCGGGAATCCGTGTCGGCTATTCTGTTTCGGGACCCGATATTGCAGATGTTCTCAACCGTATCCGGCAGCCTTTCAATGTGAATTCGCTGGCGCTGGGGCGGCGCTAGCCGCTTTGGAGGACGACGATCACCTGCACAGGTCGGTCTCGTTGAACGCAAGTGAAAGAAGTCGTGTGATCGAGGCTTGCGACCGGCTTGGTCTGAAGGGCATTCCATCTGCCGGTAACTTTGTCCTGATCGATATGGGGCAGCCGGCATTGCCGATATTCGACGCGTTGCTGCATCAGGCGGTGATCGTAAGACCGGTGGGCAACTATGGCCTGCCGAACTACCTGCGCATCACGATTGGCACACAAGAAGAGAATACGAGGCTGATCGAAGCCCTTGAGCACGTGCTCGAAGCTACCAGCGCCTGAACGAGAAAACACTGTGTCCCGTCAGTGCTGGATCTCCCGTCCCGTGGCTGGACTTGCCGGCAGTCTCTGCGTGCCACCTGACAAGTCGATTTCCCATCGAGCGCTGCTTCTGGGTGCGGTTGCCAGTGGGCCCGTGACGATTGACGGCTTGCTTGAAGGGGACGACTGCATCGCAACGCGTCGGGCGCTTGAAGCGATGGGCGCACGCATTGAGACCGACCAGTCCGGTCGTGTGATATTCCCCGGCGATGGGCCGGGGTCTCTCTCCTCACCGGCCGAGTCCCTTGATCTCGGCAATTCGGGCACCGCGATAAGACTGTTGTGCGGGCTGCTGGCGGGACTGGGTCTGGAAGCTGAATTGACCGGTGACGATTCACTGCTAAAGCGCCCCATGGATCGCATTGCCGAGCCATTGTTACGCATGGGTGCGGGAATCAAGACGCAGGATGGGAAGCCACCCATCTTCATCGGGGGTGGCCGGCTGCTGGTCGGGATCGATTACGAAATGCCGGTTGCAAGCGCGCAGGTCAAGACAGCCATTCTGCTCGCCGCGATCTGGGCCGATGGGACGACACGCGTCCGGCAGCCGGGCATATGTCGGGACCACACCGAGAGAATGCTGAAGAATCTCGGCGCGCCCATCCGCTTTGATGAGACCGGAGTGGAGATCGTCGGACCGACTGCCATCTCAGGCGGACACATTTCGGTGCCGGGGGACTTTTCCTCCGCCGCCTTTTTTATCGTCGCCGGCTTGCTTGCCGCCGACGACGGGCTTGTCATCCATGATGTGGGGGTCAACCCGACACGCACCGGGCTACTTGATATTCTCCGTTTGATGGGCGCGCGGATCGAACTCGGAAAAGTCAGGGCGCAAGGTGTCGAACCGGTATGCGATATCACCGTCTACCGGAGTGATCTAAGGGGAATCGACATCCCGATCGAACACGTAGCGACGGCGATCGATGAATTTCCCGTGCTTTTTATCGCGGCTGCCAGGGCAGAGGGTGAGACACGACTTGATGGTGCGGCGGAATTGCGCCTCAAGGAGTCCGATCGTATTGCCGTCATGGCGGCGTGTCTCGATACTCTCGGCATACAGGTTGCGACGACGGCAGACGGCATCCGCATTGTCGGCGGGAGTATCGGTGGCGGTTGCGTTGACAGCCACGGCGATCATCGTGTCGCCATGGCCATGGCTGTAGCGGGAGCGGTGGCGGAAGATCAGGTCACCGTGCAGGACACCGCCAATGTGGCGACATCTTTTCCAGGGTTTGTCGATGCCGCCACCGGGATCGGTTTCGATTTGTCAGATTATAAGGAAACCCCATGAGCAACGGCTTGCTGCAAGCACCGGTCATAGCAGTGGACGGCCCGGGTGGTTCCGGCAAAGGCACGATTTGCCGTGCGCTTGCTCAAAAGCTGGGATGGCATCTGCTGGACAGTGGCGCCTTGTATCGTCTGGTCGCACTGGCGGCTGAACGGCGCGCGATCGAATTGGATGATGTGGCCGGTCTGGTGGCTCTCGCCGCTCAACTCGATGCTGAATTTTGGGTCGATGCAGATGGCCAGGAACTCATCATCCTGGGCGGCGATGAGGTGAGCCGGGAGATTCGCACCGAGACCTGTGGAAGCAGGGCCTCACGGATAGCAGCGATACCCGAGGTTCGGAGCGCCCTGACGAATCGCCAGCGGGGCTATCGCCAGTCACCGGGTCTGGTGGCGGATGGCCGTGACATGGGATCGATAATTTTCCCCGACGCCCAGGCGAAAATATTTCTTACGGCCAGTGCCGAGGAGAGGGCCGAACGTCGTCATAAGCAGTTGATGGAAAAAGGAATCAATGCTAACCTTGACCAGCTTTACAGGGAGATCGCGGAGCGCGACAAGCGTGATGCGGAAAGGACCGTTGCGCCATTGCGGGCATGTGACGATGCGAAGTACATCGACACAACCGGCATGAGCATCTCGGAGGTAGTCAGGGTCGTCCTTGAGTACGTCGGGGATGTGTCTGAATAGACGCAGTCGGGTTCACACTTCTCCCAACAGGATCAATCGAAAAAGCAGCGGGCAACAGGCCTGAATAGAGTGGCTCTGCAAGGATTGCAGGGCCTTTTGTCAATAAGACGCACTGCCAGGAGGGTGGTAGCGGCAGGGGTCTCCAAAGTGAGACCGGGAATCCAACAACATGACCGAGAGTTTTGCAGAACTATTTGAACAAAGCGTAGCAAGCCAGCAGATCAAGCGTGGCGCGATACTGACCGGAATCGTTATCGGCGTGAACGATGACGTCGTAACGGTACACGCCGGCCTCAAGTCAGAGGCGGTAATTCCAGCGGAGCAGTTCCGCGACGAGAACGGTGAGATCGAAGTCGTTGTCGGCGACGAGGTAGAAGTGGCGCTGGACGCCGTGGAGGACGGTTTCGGAGAAACGCGTCTGTCCAGGGAAAAGGCGAAACGCGCGCGAACCTGGACCCGGCTTGAGAAAGCATTCGAAGACGGAGAGATCGTCAACGGCGTGATCAACGGTCGTGTCAAAGGCGGCTTTACCGTCGAACTGGACCTCGTCAGCGCGTTCCTGCCCGGCTCGCTGGTCGACGTTCGCCCGGTGCGCGATCCTTCCTACCTGGAAGGCAAGGTTCTCGAATTCAAGGTCATCAAACTGGACCAGCAACGAAACAACGTTGTCGTGTCACGACGCGCTGTTGTCGAAGATGAATACAGCGCGGAGCGCGATGCCCTGCTTGAAACGCTGCAGGAAGGCGTAGAGATGAAGGGCGTCGTCAAGAATCTGACCGACTACGGCGCGTTTGTCGATCTGGGCGGTATAGACGGGTTGTTGCATATCACGGACATGGCATGGAAACGCGTCAAGCACCCCTCAGAGATCGTCAACGTCGGCGACGAAATTCAGGTCAAGATTCTGAAGTTCGATCGCGAGCGCAGCAGGGTCTCACTTGGCATGAAGCAGTTGGGCGACGATCCATGGCAGGGTCTGACCCGTCGCTATCCACATGGCACACGCCTGTTCGGCAAAGTGACCAACATCGCGGACTACGGTTGTTTCGTTGAAATCGATGATGGGGTCGAAGGCCTCGTCCATGTTTCCGAGATGGACTGGACCAACAAGAACGTCAATCCGAGCAAGGTTGTGCAGGTTGGCGACGAGGTGGAGGTGATGGTTCTGGAAGTCGACGAGGAACGACGCAGGGTGTCGCTGGGTATCAAGCAATGTCTGGCAAACCCGTGGTCTGTTTTTGCCGCGACCTGCAACCGGGGCGACAAGATCGCCGGTCAGATCAAGTCAATCACGGATTTTGGCATTTTTGTCGGCCTTGAAGGTGGCATCGATGGTTTGATCCATCTGTCAGATATTTCCTGGGAACTGGATGGCGAAGAAGCCGTTCGTAATTACAGCAAGGGTGACGAGATCGAAGCATGCGTGCTGTCCATCGATAGCGAACGCGAGCGTATCTCTCTCGGTATCAAGCAGCTGGATAAAGATCCCTTCTCGAATTACCTCGCCGAGCATCCGAAGGGCAGTATCCTCAAGGGTATTGTTACCGAGGTGGACGCCAAGGGCGGAGTGATCGATCTCGATGGGGTGGAAGGGCACCTGCGGGCGTCCGAGCTGTCTCGCGACAGGGTTGAGGATGCGCGTACCGTCCTCAAGGTTGGCGACGAGATCGAGGCCAAATTTATCGGCATTGACCGCAAAACCCGTTGTATCAATTTGTCGATCAAGGCCAAGGACGCCCACGAAGAAGCTGCTGCCATGCAAAGCTACAAGACGGAAGCAAGCTCGGGTACCAGCCTTGGAGATCTCTTGAAAGAGCAGATTTCAGGGAAGAGCGATTCCTGATAATGTGAGGGCCGTCCGGGACTTACCCGGGCGGCCCTGCTATATTTGGGGCTAATTCAGAGTCACGGCAAGGCCCTGGCCGGCAGGGTGCGCCGCAAGCGGAAGCGAAGTATGACGAAGTCCGAACTGATAGACGTAATTGCACACAAGCAGAAACATCTGCCGACAAAAGACGTGGAACTGGCCGTCAAGCACATCCTTGAGGTCATGAGCGGCAGGCTTTCAGGCGGCGACAGGATAGAGATTCGCGGGTTTGGCAGCTTCTCGCTGCACTACCGTCCACCGCGAATGGGCCGCAATCCAAAAACCGGCCAAGCGGTTGCGCTGTCCGGTAAACACGTACCGCATTTCAAGCCAGGCAAGAATCTGCGCGAACGGGTCGACGAGGGTCGCGCACAGCCGATCAGGTCCTGATCGACGAAGCCGAACCATCCCTCCAGTGTGGCAGGAGCTACACCGGCGCTGCTTTTGCCAGGCCATTCCCTGTTGCGGATCGAGCGGGTTAGAATTCCCGCAATCGCTATACCGTCCCTGTACCGCAACGCCGAGGTTGGATGGTCATGATCCGTAACCTGCTCCTGCTAGTTCTCATCCTGGTAATCGTCGTTTTTTCGGCCGGCTTTGCCTGGTTGAACCCGGGTAAGATCACCCTGGATATCGGCTTCAGCGTCATGGAGACGACCGTTTCCTACGCTCTTATTGCCTGTTTTGCGATCGGTTGGATCTTTGGTCTTGTGACTGCGGCGTTCTGGGCGATCAGGCAGGCGGGCCGCCGCAGAAAGCTGGCGCGCCAGCTTCGCCTTGCGGAAGCGGAAGTCGAGAATCTGAGACAGCTGCCGGCAGCGGATGGTAACTGAGTCAGGCCTCCTCCTTGCGCTGTTGTTTGTCGTAGCGGCGGCAACCGGCTGGTTTTTTGCGCGTCTGAGCGGATCACCCAAAGAGAAACGAAGCGAGGACTTCAGCTCCGACTATTTCGAAGGACTGAACTTCCTGCTCAATGAGCAGCCCGACGAGGCGCTCGGTGTTTTTGTCCGCATGGTCGATGTCGATAGCGAGACCATCGATACACATTTTGCCCTCGGCAGCCTGTTCAGACGCCGCGGTGAAGTGCACAGAGCGATCAGTATTCACCAGAATATTATCGACCGGTCGGAACTGCCGCGAGCCGATCGCGAACGCGCGATGAAGGCGCTGGCCGACGACTATCTGAAGGCCGGCATATTCGACCGGGCGGAAGCGATACTGCGCAAGTTGTCGGACAAGGCAAACTACAGGCAGGCGGCACTGGAGGGACTTGTCGGCATTTACGAGCAGGAGCGCGATTGGGAAAAGGCGATCAAGGTACGCGACCAGCTTGCAGTCGTCGCACCGAGCGGAGCAAGCGCGGCGATCGTTGCGCATTACTATTGCGAACTGGCCGAGGACGCTGCCAATTCCGGACAGGCGGCGCAACACCGTGAGTACCTTCGGCGCGCCCGGGCCGCCGACCGCAGTTGTGTTCGCGGCGCGCTTTTGCGGGCGGACACGGCGATTGACGATGATGACTATCGCCTGGCAGCACGCCTCTACAAGAAGGTGATGCAAACCGACGCGGCATTTGTACCAATGGTCCTGGGGCCCCTGCGGGACTGTTATTTGTCAATGAAAGACGAGAATGGGCTGGAGAAACTCCTGTCACGGCTCGTGGCGGAAATGCCCGAGATGCGTCCCGGCATCGCGTATGCCGCCATCATCGACGGTGATTTCAAAGACACGGTGACAACTTCCTGCATCCAGGAATTCGTCCAGCAGAATCCTATTCTTACTGATCTGATGGAGATTCTTGGGCCCGCAACGACCCACGAGGATGCGCAAGCCAATATCCGACGGGTATGTCACGCCCTGAGGAAGCTGGCGGGGAGGGGCGCAAGCTATTTGTGCGAAAACTGTGGATTCGCCGGCAGCGTACTTGAATGGAGGTGTCCGACTTGCAAGCAATGGGACACGACACGGCCGATGAATTTTTTCCGTTTACAGGTCATGCTCACACCGCCGCCGAGAAACACCGGGGTCTGAATCATAATGTTTTGTCATGATTTGCGGCCTTCACCTTCATTGTGCGATCGGTAGGATGAGTTACGTGACCGCAAGCCGTGGTCGCAAGCCATTCATCTGGAGACCCACCACCAAGGAGGGAGGTCATGAGCACAATGAGAAACACCCTGTTATCTGTCTTGTTTTGTATTTTTTCTGTCGCCGCGCACGCCGGGCCCGTCAATATCAATACGGCTGATGCCGAGACGATTTCTACCGAACTGAAGGGTATCGGCCTGTCCAAGGCAAAAGCGATCGTCGCCTATCGCACCAAACACGGACCGTTTCGCAGCGTCGATGACCTTTCGTTAGTAAAGGGAATAGGCGAGAAGACAGTCGACAAACTTCGCTCTGACATAGAGGTATCAACGCCGAAAAAAGAAATAGCGGCCGCGGATCGCTATTTCCGGGGTCGCGCTGGTTCGCTCCTTGCGCGACCCCATTCTCAGCGGTC
>PVMS01171071.1_pt1 | contig 16589 bp, 16 predicted proteins | sample 1853461 | NCBI WGS metagenome assembly PVMS01 (sample SAMN08582032, study PRJNA380276) | Marine sediment metagenome, whole genome shotgun sequencing project. | isolation source: ocean sediment barecode stripped | collected 2017 | reverse complement strand
TGTGCGCCGCACAGAGGATCTCGAGCACGGCGCGGCCGTCTTCGCCTCTCGGCATCGGCCGCTTTGCGTTCTCGATGCAGTCGGCGAAGTGCGCCATCTCCTGAGGGAAGCCGTAGTTCCAGACCTCGTCGAAGCTCGTCCGGATTTCGCGCCCGCGCTCGGCTGCTTGTCCGCTATCGGTGGTTTCGCATCGGCTGATGCCGCGTCTGGCTCGGCGTCCGTGGTCTTCGCCGGGCTGACGTTCGATTTCGCCTTCGCTGGGTTGGCGCGAGCCTTTTCGGCGGCTGCGGCCTTATCCTTGGCCGGCTTCGATGGTGGGTCGGCCGATGGCCTGGGCGTTGCTTTCGAGTCCTCGTCCGGTGTGGCCGGCATCGACAGCGGCACCTCCGCGCGGGCCTTGGGCTGCGGGTCGCCCTTCAGCCAGTAATCGACCGGCTTACGCGGTTCCGTCTCGAGCGGCAGCGATACACGGGCGCCCGTGCGCGCCGACTTGTACGCCGCACAGATGATCTCGAGCACGGCGCGGCCGTCTTCGCCGCTCAGCATCGGCCGCTTTTCGTTCTCGATGCAGTCGGCGAAGTGCGCCATCTCCTGCGGGAAGCCGTAGTTCCAGACCTCGTCGAAGCTCGTCCAGGTCCAGCCGCGCGTCTGTTCTGCCTTCTCGCCGGCGTCGTTGTAGCCGCTGGCGCTGTAAGTCTGCAACGCGCCGCCGCGGGCGATGTCGGCGACGGTCAGCCCCTTCGAGCCATAGATCTCTGCCCGGTCGTCGAGACCGCCGGCGCGCGCCCAGGAGTTCTCCGCCACGGCCAGTCCGCCCTGTGGGTGCTGCTTTGACTCGGCGAACCGGATCATAACGACGGAGTGGTCGTCGCCGTGTGTGCGGCTCCCATGCACGAAGTTGCCGACCTCGGCGTAGACGGACTGGATCGGCGCATTGCCGAACACCCAGCGGCAGTAGGCGATTGAATGGCAGCCCATGTCCATCAACACGCCGCCGCCCGAGCGATTGATGTCCCAGAACCAGTCGGCGTGCGGGCCGGAGTGGCACTCGAGCTGGCGCACGTAGTAGACGTTGCCGAGCGCGCCCTGGTCGGCCAGCTGCTTGGCGCGCACGTACTTGGGTGCGAAGCAGAGGTTCTCGCCGTACATCAGGATCACGCCCGCCTTCTTGCAGGCGTCGATCATGCGGTCGCACTCGGCGAGGCTCATCGCCATCGGCTTGTCGACGAGCACGTGCTTGCCGGCGGCCGCTGCGTCGATCGTCACCTGCGCGTGCAGGTCGTTCGGGCAGGCGATCGTGATGGCATCGACGAAGCCGCTGGAGAGCATGTCCTTGTAGTCGGTGAAAGCGTGTTCGATCGCGAAGCGCCGGCGAAGCGCCCAGGCGTGCTCGGCGTTTGGGGAGGCTACGGCCGTCAGCTCGACGCTCGGCGTCTGGCGCAGCGCCTCTGCGTGCGCAGCGGCGATAAAGCGCGATCCGATGATGCCCACGCGGATGGTCAAAGCGCCCCCCTTCCCGGCGTTGCGGGATGGCTCCTGCCCGGCTGTCGAATGTGCCGCCATTCTAATACGGCCGGATCGCTTGTGGGTTGCAGGATGGACGCGATTGTCACAGACTACCGAGCGCAGGGAGGAGCGAAACGATGGACCCTAAGGGAAAAGTTGCACTGATTACGGGCGCGGGATCCGGCATCGGCCGGGCGACAGCGCTGTTGCTGGCCGAGCAAGGCGCTTCGATCGTTGTCGCCGACATCGATGAGAGCGGCGGCGACGAAACCGTTGCGGCGGTGAAGGCTGCCGGCGGCGAGGCGGCGTTCGTGCGCACGGACGTGAGGAGCCACGACGACGTAGAGGCGATGGTTGCCTTCACGACGAAGACGTACGGCGGCCTCGATATCGCCTACAACAACGCCGGTGTCGGCACGCCCGGCCCCCGATTCCCGGAAGCCAAACCAGAGGACTGGGAGCGCACGTTCCTGATCGACCTCCTCGCCGTTGTTGCCTGCATCCAGGCTCAGGTGCCGGCGATGAAGGAGCGGGGCGGAGGTGTGATCATCAGCACGGCCTCGATCGCCGGTCTCATGGGCTACATGCCGGACCCGATCTACGCCGCCGCAAAGCACGGCGTCGTCGGACTGACCCGATCGATGGAGTTCCTCCAGGCCGAGGCGAACATCCGCGTCAACTGCGTCTGCCCGGGCGTTGTCGATACGCCGATGATCCGCCAGGTGCGCGACGACTCGGATCCCAAGGCGCGGGCGCAGGCGGAGGCGATTCTCGCCAGCATGCCGCTGATCGAGCCGCGGACGATCGCTGAGACGGTGCTGGAGCTGATCAGGGACGATTCCGCTACCGGGCGGGCGATGGCGGTGACGTACGGCCGGCCGGCGCGCGAGGTGGAGGCGCCTATGCGCTTCGGGCGGCCCGATCCCGCGCAGCAGCGCCGCGACTAATACGGCAGCAGCTGCCGCTAGCCGCGCAGCTCGCTGATCGTGCTCACGTCAGCGACCTCGAGGCCACGCTTGCCGAGGACGACCGCCTGCTGGCCGATCATCTCAAAGCCGGCGCCGACGGTGCCGCCGTCGAGGAAGCGCTTGTACATGTTCTCCAGGATGACGCCCAGCTTGAAGTGCGCCAGCACGGTGTAGAAGTCGAGCTGGGAGAGGTCGGCGCCGCTCTTCTCTTCGTAGCGCGCGGCTGCCTCTTCCCACGTTGGGAAACCTGGCAGCGACATCACGGACGTGGCGCCGATGTTTAGCTGCGCGCTGGTCGGGTTGCCCCAGTACATATGCAGCAGACCCATATCGGCCAGCGAGTCGCCCAGCGTGCACATTTCCCAGTCGAGTACGGCGATCATGTGCCCCTCGTCGTTGAGGATGGCGTTGTCCAGGCGGTAGTCGCCGTGGACGATGCCCAGGCGCCGTTCCTCCGGGATCGCTGCCTTCAGGCGCTTCGCCAGTTCGTCCAGCTCCGCCGTCTCGCGGTAGCGGACGTTCTCAAGCTGCTCGCTAAAGCGCCGCACCTGTCGTTCTAGGTATCCGCTGGGCCTGCCGAAATCCTTTAGGCCGATCTCTTCGGGGTGAAACGAGTGCAGCCGGACGAGGACGTCCACCAGCTCCTCGCCGATCTTGCGGCGGTCGCCTTCGTCGAACTTCGCGCCGACCTCGTTGGGGTCGATGGCGATGATGCCGTCCACGAACTCCATCACGTAGAACTTCGCCCCGATGATCGATTCGTCCGTGCAGAGCGCGTACGGCTTCGGTACGGGGAATCCGGTGGGCTCCAGCGCGGAGATGATGCGGAACTCGCGGCCCATGTCGTGCGCCGTCTTCTGTACGTGGGAGAGCGGCGGCCGGCGCACCACCCAGGGCCGCCCGTCCTCCGCCTCGACGCGGTAGGTGATGTTAGAGCGCCCATGGCCCACGACCTGTGCCGAGAGGCTCTTCACGGGCTCCACGTGCTCGCTGAACCAGGGCGTGAGCTTGTCGAGGTCGATTCCGGGTGGGCTAGAGGTTGTCATGCGAGGGACATTCTACCGCACGCGTTCTACATCCGTTGCGATGTAGCGGAGACCCTCAGGTCTCCACCATCGTCCGTGTCCGGATCGGCTCTTGTCTGCGGGATGCCGCCTGGAAGCCTGAAGGCTTCCGCTACGCTACGGCTGGCGCAGCTGCGCCAGGGCGGACGCTGCTGCCGCCACCATCGTCCGGCCGTCGTCGGCGACTTGGAGCAGGCGGAACCCCTGCTCGATGCGCTTGGCGGCGACCGTTGCGTTGCCGCAGAAGACACCGGGGACCACGCCGTGACGCCGGCAGGCCGCCTCGACGCCGGCGACGGCCTCCACGAACTCGGCGGCGTCCTGGTCGGTCGACGGGGGCAGGCCGAGCGAGACGCTGAGGTCGCTCGGCCCGATGAGGGCGACGTCGACGCCGGGGGTGCCGACGATCTCGTCGACGTTGGCGACCGCCTCGCGAGTCTCGATCATTGGGATGCAGAGGACCGTGTCGTTGGCGCGGCTGACGTAGTCCGGTCCGGCGTAAAGGACGGCGCGGGCCGGCCCATAGCTGCGGATGCCGGCGGGGGCGTAGCGGCAGGCCGCAGCGGCTGCTTCGGCCTCCGAGCGCGAGTTGACCATCGGGATGATGACGCCGTAGGCGCCGGCGTCGAGCATCTTCATGATGATCCCGGGCTCGTTCCACGGCACGCGCACGATCGGCACGGTGTCGGTGGTCGAGATCGCCTGCAGCATCGTGACAGCGACCTGGTAGTCGATCGCGCCATGCTGCATGTCGACGCACAGCCAGTCGAATCCGGCGTGGGCCATCATCTCCGCCGACGTGCTGGACGGAATGCCCAGCCAGCCACCGAGTGCCGGTTGGCCCTCTGCCCACAGTTCCTTCAGCCGGTTCTCACGCATCGGCGATCATTATAGGCTGGCCAGCACCCCCAGAGGCGGATAAAGTACGGGAGCAGACGAAAGAAGGGCAGACGATGGCGACATACCTTGAGCTGAACAAGAACCTGACCGAAGAGGAAGAAGCGATCAAGCAGCAGGTTCACCGCTTCGCTGTGGAGGTCCTACGGCCGGCGGCGATGGAGCTGGACAAGATGCCGCCGGATAAGGTGATCGACGAAGAGTCGCCGTACTGGGACGTCTTTCGGAAGGCTTACGAACTGGGGTACAGCCGGAGCTACCTGCCGGCGGCGCTGAACGGGGCCGATCTGTCCCCGCTGGCCCGCCACATCCTCACGGAAGAGATGGGCTGGGGCAGCGCCGACTTCGCCGTCGGCATCGGCGTCACCTCGTTCCCGTTCGGTTACGCGGCGATGAGCGGCAACCAGGACATCCTCAAGGATCACGTGCTGCCGTTTACTCAAGACAGCGAAGCGCGCTTTATCGGTTGCTGGGCGATCACCGAGCCGCAGCACGGCTCCGACATGCTGATGGTCGGCACGCCGCAGTTCCGCGAGCCAGAGGCGGTGGGCGACGTACGCGCCAGCCTCGACGGCGACGACTGGGTGATCAACGGCCAGAAGTCGGCGTGGGTCTCCAACGGCACCGTCGCCACGCACGCGCTACTGTTCTTGAGCACCGACCAGAGCAAAGGGCAGGAGGGTGGCGGCGTTGCCTTCGTTCCGCTTAACCTGCCGGGCATCACGAGGGGCAAGCCGCTTGACAAGCTCGGCCAGCGGGCGCTGAACCAGGGCGAGATCTTCTTCGACAACGTCCACCTGCCGAAGCCGTTCATGATCGTCGAGCCCGGCGGCTATCCGGCTGTCATCCATTCGGTGCTGGCCGGTGCCAACGCCTTCATGGGCGCGACGTTTACGGGACTGGCCCGCGCTGCCTTCGAGGAGGGCCTGGACTACTCGCGCAACCGCGTGCAGGGGACGAAGCCGATCACGGAGCACCAGGCTGTGCAGCTGAAGCTGGCCGACATGTTCATCAACGTCGAGGCAGCGCGCCAGTTCTCCCGTGCCGCCCTGATCTATAACACGGAGACGAGCCCGCCGCAGACGCAGTACTCGCAGGCGTCCAAGATCTTCTGCACGAACACTGCCTTCAAGGTGGCGAGCGACTCTATGCAGCTGCACGGCGGAATGGGCCTCGCGAAGGAGATGCTGATCGAGAAGCTCTTCCGCGACGCCCGCGCCTCGTTGATCGAGGACGGCACGAACGACGTGATGGCGCTTTCCGCGGCCCGCAAGATCATCGACACGTACTAACCGCGGGACGCCGTAGACGCACAGAAGCGGCCCGAAGGCCGCTTCTGTGCGTCCATCCGCTACCAGCCGCGCCCTGGGGGGTTGCCAGGGAGCCGCGGCTGTCTAGTCGTCAGTTGAGGAAGATGGTGCTCGTCGCGTCGACGTCGTCGCCATCGTTAAGCGGCGCCTGGAAGCCGCCACCGAAGCGCGCTCCACCGAACGAACCGGCGCCGTCGCCAGATCCGCCCGCTGCGCCATCGCCCCGAGTGAACTCAACGATGCGGTCGATCGACTCGGTGAGCTTCTCCAGGACGGTGTCGGCCTGCTCCTGCGTGATCGACCCGTCGGCGACCTTCTCGGCGAGGTCGCCCGCGACGGCGGTGAGTACGTCGGCCTTGAACTGCTCAAGGTCCGTGCCCTGAGCCGTCGCCACGTCGGCGAGGCTGTTGCCGGCCTGCAGCTCTTCCTTCAGCGCGTCGACCTCCAGGCCGAGGACCTCGGCGGAGTTCTCGATTACGAGGCCGTGAAGCCGCTGCATCTTGCCGTGGTGTCCGCCTTGACCACCGAACGGCGGGAACAGGCGTCCTTCGCCGCTCTCGATCCGCTCGATGATATCCGCGGCGTCTTCCTCGCTGATCGTGCCGTCGGCCACCTTATCGTTAACGGCGTCGACGTGGCTCTGAGTCAGGGCCTCCTCAAGCTCCTCAACAGGGACGCCGAGGTTGTCCGCCAACAGTTCGAGGAAGTGGTTGGCCGGCATTTCGCCTTCCTCCTGCGCTGCCGCACCGGCGATGGCGACTATGCCGACGGCCAGTGCGCCGACCACCGCTCCTAGGATCAGGATTCTCTTCATTCGATCGCTCCTTTCTGGGCTGCACTTATTGGTTCTGGAGCAATCCTCGCGTCTGGCCATGAACCGACTATGAGAGAAAAGTTAGAGTTTCTTAATGTGTCGCTGCTGGCGTTGAGGGATTTGATCGCACTCATCGCGGGTATATCCCTTCGACCGGGCCCCTCGAACGGCTGCGCCATGAGGTAAACTTCGATCATGGCCCAGAAGAAGCAGCCGAAGAAAAAGAAGGCACCGAAGAGTAACGAAGTACCTGCCTGGAAGCGCAAAGACGCGATGCGCAACCAGAAGAAGGCTAGCTGGGCAAACCAGTCGGCGGCACGGCCTGTTCACCGGCCGCAGAAGCACTAGCCCCCAAGAGTGAGGCGCGCGCGGGTCACGACGCCCCTTTCGCTCGGGCGGAACCGTATGGGCGACCTTAACGTTCCTTTAATGTCGAACGGCTACCATCCGGGCGAACCATGTACGTACTTCTTGTAGAAGATGAACGCCGCCTTTCTCAGCTCGTGCGCCGCGTGCTCGTGGAGGAGGGCCACACCGTCGACGCCGCCTACGATGGCGAGGAGGGTCTGGCGCTGGGCCTCGAGGGCACTCACGACGTGATCGTGCTCGACATCATGCTCCCAGAAAAGGACGGCATCGAGGTCTGCAAGTCGCTCCGCCGCAAGAAGATCGATACGCCTGTACTGCTCCTCACCGCGCTTGACGGCGTGGACGACCGCGTCCGCGGCCTTGACGCCGGCGCCGACGACTATCTGCCGAAGCCGTTCGCCTTCCAGGAGCTGCTGGCCCGCCTGCGCGCCCTCTCCCGTCGCCGCGTTCAGACGAGTGATCCGCTGGAGATGACGGTCGACGATCTGCGCCTCGACGTGCGCCGACGTCGTGCCGAGCGCGACGAGAAGCCGATCGAACTCAGCCCGAAGGAGTTCTCGCTGCTCGAATTCCTGATGCGCAACCAGGGCCGCGTCGTCACCCGGACGCAGATACTGGATCATCTCTGGGGCTACGACTTCGCGACGGACTCCAACCTCGTCGACGTCTACGTCGCCTACCTTCGCCGCAAGGTCGACAAGGGCCACGAACACAAGCTGATCCGCACGGTCCGGGGCGTCGGCTACGCGCTGGGTGACTAGGCATGTTTAGCGCGGCTCGCTGGCGCCTGGCGCTCTGGTTCGCCGGTGCCTTCGCTGTCATCCTGCTCCTCATCGGGGGTGCCGTGTACTTCACCACGCGGGCCGCTCTCTACGACCAGGTCGACGATGACCTGCGGACGCGAAGCGCGGCGCTTCAGGACACGCTCATCCGGCAGTTTCGGGGCCCGGTGGGTTCCGGCATCCAGCGCGACGAGTTTCAGTTTGCCGCGCGGCTGTTGTCTGCTGGCGGCTATTCGGCCGCTCTCGTCGTCGAGGGAGAGCACGACCCGGTTGGCACGGCGAACGCCGAGGAGATCGCGATCCCATCGTTCGAGGATCTCGATTCCGACATCGGCGAGAGTTCAGCCACTATCGACACCAACACCTCGGACGGCGAGGACATCCGTCTGCGCGTGGAACGGCTCGGTCCAACCGCCTTCATTACAGTAGGACGCAGCATTGAGCCGGAGCAGCAGGCGCTGAACCAACTGCTCCTCGTCCTGGCCGGCGGCGGCATTCTCGGTCTGGTGCTGGCCAGCGGCAGCGGCTTCATTCTTTCCGGGCGCGCGCTGAGGCCGATCCGGAAAGCGATGGACGCCCAGCGTACGTTCGTTGCCGACGCCTCGCACGAGCTGCGCACCCCGCTGGCGCTGATCCGGGCCAACGCTGAGATCATGAAGCGCGAGGCGGCGGGTGAGAGCGCGGAGTCCGTGGACGACATCATCAAGGAAGCGGATCATCTGAACTACCTTATCGGCCAGATGCTGACGCTGGCCCGCGCCGGCGGTCGTGAGTCCCCCTTCACGCGCGAAGACGTCGATCTTTCGCACCTGGCCGGCGACATCGTGCGCGAGGCGCAGGTGCTGGCGAGCAAGAAGGCGATCACGCTGACCTATGAGGGCGAAGGCGATCTGCATGTGTTCGGCGACCGGCAGCGTCTGCGCGAGCTTCTGCTGATCTTGCTCGACAACGCGTTCAAGTACAGCGACCTAGGCGGCAGCGTCACCGTACGACTGGCTGCCGATGGCTCAAGCGTCAGCCTCGCTGTGGCGGATAGGGGCCACGGTATCCCGGCTGCCGACTTGCCGCACATCTTCGATCGTTTCTATCGCGTCGACAAGGCGCGTTCGCGCGAGATGGGTGGCACGGGTCTGGGTCTGGCGATCGCGCACTGGATCGCCGGCGGCCACGGCGGGACGATCGGCGTCGAGAGCACGGCCGGCGAAGGAACTACGGTCACCGTGAATCTGCCGGCGCGTTCACACAGTTCGTAGGGATAAAGCTTTATCCCTGTCCAATCACCGACATTGCGCTCATTTGCCAACGTCGCCTGGGCCGAACGAGGTGCACGATCCAACTGCGCCAGCGGCTTCGGGGCTTTGGTTTGACAGGCCTGAAGGCCTGTCCCTACGTGAGGTGGGTCCCTACGTGAGGCTAGGACGAGCCTGCGGCGCTCTTCGGCGCCAGCTCCGGGTGGCCAGACCAGCGCCATGCCACGTTTGTGCCGCTGACGCCCATCAGAATCCCGTGCAGCGACGACGGGTGGATGTAGAGGCCGGCGGCCGGGTCGTTTGCCAGCATCTGGTAGCGGTTGTCGCGGGCGTCCAGCCGTTCCTTGATGGCGCCGGCGTTCGCCGTTTCGACGAAGCACATGTAGACCGATTGGCCGCGCCGCTCGTAGAAGCGCCCCATGGAGCGCGTTGAGTCCGTCGTCTGCGTGATCTCGATGCGGTCGAGGCGTTCGGGCGGATTGAACAACGTCAGCGTGCCGACGTAGCCCCACATGTCGCTGTCGATCGGCGAGAAGCGGGACTGGTCGAGTCCGAAGGCCCGGGTGTAGAAGTCGGCGGCGGCTTCGTGGTCGTCGACGACGTTCGTCACTTCGTAGACGAAAGAGATGAGGCCGGCCGGTTCGCGCGTCTCGCTCTGGCGAATGGCTGTGCGCATGCCGAAGGTCTGATCCGGCTCGATGTACAGGGAGTCGCCTTCGCCCGCGAAGGCGATTTTGTTGTCATCGAGGTTGCGCGTCAGGTCGTCGAGGTTCGGCGTCGAGAAGCCGCCCGCGAAGATGCCCTCGCCGCGGGACTCCAGCAGTTCGGCGACCGGCCCGTCGCCTGTCGGCTCGAGCAGGTCGAACTCGCTGTCACCGGCGCGCATCGTCGTGCGGCTCGCGGCGTAGAGCGCAATAGAGTCATCGCCGACCTTCTCGGCGCCGAGGACGGCGCTGAAGGTGTCGGCGGCGGCGGCGCGGTCACGCACCGCGATCAGCATGCGATCGAGGCGATCAAGCATCCGAAGAAAAGAAGGAGCCCCGCCGGCCGGCGGGGCTCTCAATCGCTTGGTTGGTTAAGTGGCTTTACCGATGCGGGTGATCTTGGTGCCGCAGACGGGGCATGTGCCCTGTACTGCCGGGCGACCGTTCTTCAGGGTGACCGATACCTGGTCCTTGATCTCGCGCTTGGTCCGGCACTTGAGACAATAGCCTTCCATTGCTCCTCCTTGCCCCTGGCGGGGTGCATATGGGCCTGTCCGATGCGCACCACTATAGCGTTCCCGTAACGTAAGTCAACACGTAGCGGAGGGCCTTTTCGTACGGGTGACGTACCTTTGCGCAGGTTTCAGGCGCTCTCAAGGTTCAAAAGCGCGTATGAGTGTGCCGTCCAACGGGCGAACGGCGCGCGCCTAGTAGCGGTTAAGCTCGTCAATCAGCTTGCGTAGTCGCCCGATGCTGGACTGGTTGAAGTGCACCGCCAGGCGCTCGCAATCGAGCGCGTCCTCGTCGTCGATTTCGACCTTGGATGGCTCCGACGCGCGGATGCTGCGACGCCCCAGGATGTCCTTGAAGGCGTGTCCCAACTCGGCGATCTTGTCCGGCGGTGGGAGGCGCTTGACGCGCAACATGAGCACGCCGCCGGCATAGCGTTGCGACTGGTAGTTGGCGTAAAAGTGGGTGATCTCTCTCACCGCCGACTTGATGCTCGTCGCGTGATAGAGCAGGTTCAGATCGTCCCGCGAGATCAAGCCGCGGCCCAGCAGCTGTTCTTCTATGAAGCGCAGCCAGTCGCCCCAGAACGTGCTGCCCTTTTCTTCCAGCAGGACGACCGGGTGAAGGTCGCTCTTGCCGGTCTGCATCAGCGTCAGCAGTTCGTACGTCTCGTCCATCGTCCCGAAGCCGCCGGGCAGAAGGGCGAAGGCGTCCGACTCCTTGATGAACGTGACCTTGCGCGTGAAGAAGTACTTGTAGTTGATGAGCTTCGTGTTGCCCTGGATGAAGATGTTCGGCTCTGACTCCAGCGGCAGCCGGATCGACGCGCCGAAGCTCTTCTCTGCGCCCGCGCCTTCGTGTCCCGCGGCCATAATGCCGGGTCCGGCGCCGGTGATCACCATCCAGTTCTGCTTGACCATCGCCTCGGCGAAGCGGCGCGTGTACTCGTACGCTGGCTCCTCTGGCTTCGTTCGCGCCGAGCCGAAGATGGAGACTTTGAGATGGTCCCGCCACTTCTTGAACACGCGGAACGAGTAGGCGAACTCTTTGAGCGCCGCGTTTACCAGCTTTTGCTCGCCGCGTCCGGCATCGTCGCGCGCGAGGCGCATCGCCGTCATCATCATCTCCTGGACGAGGTCGGCGTTGTCCCCGGCGTCAGCATCGGCGACGAGCTGCACGATCTTCTCGTCGAGCGCCTTGTCGCCCGTGGTGTAGGGCCGGCGCCGGTACGTCTTCCGTTCAACCATGCGGAATCGATCTTAGCACTCGCCGGTGACAGCTCTTCTGTCAGCCAGGACACCAAACGCCATATCATGATGGCGATGGCGCGCACGATCGTTCACGCGGATCTCGACGCCTTCTATGCGTCTGTCGAGCAGCTGGATAATCCAGAGCTGCGCGGCAGGCCGGTGGTGGTTGGCGGCTCGGCCGAGAGTCGCGGCGTGGTTGCCGCGGCATCTTACGAGTCGCGCGCGTTCGGCGTTCGCTCGGCGATGCCGATGAGCCGCGCGCTGCGCATCTGCCCCGACGCCGTTCGGATCTCGCCGCGCTTCGAGCGCTATGGCGAGATGTCGAAGCAGGTGATGGCGATCTTCCGCTCGGTCACGCCGCTCGTCGAGCCGTTGTCGCTGGACGAAGCTTTTCTAGACGTCAGCGGTCGCGAGAAGTTCCACGGCGGACGCCGCCCGCTGGCCGAGTTCCTCAGGGCCGACGTCAGGCAGCGCACCGGCCTCGTTGTCTCCGTTGGACTGGGTACCAACAAGACGGTCGCCAAGATCGCCTCCGACAGCGGAAAGCCGGACGGGCTCGTACTCGTCCCGCCTGGGCGCGAGGCCGAGTTCCTGGCGCCGCTGCCGGTGCGCGCTCTATGGGGCATCGGCCCCAAGTCAGAAGCGGTGCTGGCGGACGCCGGCTTCGCCAAGATCGGCGATCTCGCGGCGTCGACTCCTGATCGCCTGGGCGCGATCCTCGGTTCGCGCGGCGGGGAGATCCACGAGATGGCTTGTGGGCGCGATGAGCGGCCCATCGTCACCGATTCGGAGCGCAAGTCGGTCGGGGCGGAGACGACGTTTCCGCGCGACCTGCCCGACGGCGATGAGCTGCGCCATCAGCTGCGCCGGATCGCGGAGGAGGTCGGCGAGCGGTTGCGCAGACACGGCGCCCGCGCCAAGACGATCGCGCTCAAGCTGCGCTACTCGAACTTCCACTCGATTACGCGCCAAACGACTCGCGAGGAGCCCACGGACGACACGGATGCGATCCATGGAGAAGCGGAGGCGTTGTTGGAAAAGGTGGTGCGGGACGGCGACAAGTTCCGGCTGATCGGGATTTCGTGCAGCAACCTCGATGAGGAGCGCAAGGAGCAGCTAAAGCTCTTTGGTTGAGGCGCTAGCTGATGATCTTCGGCGCGGAACTGTTCGCGTGGTCGGGAAGTATAAGGCCTTCCTGACCGACGACGGCCTCTTCGATCGTCAGGTCCGGTCGCGCCGTTAGCATCTCGAGGAAGAGGGTGACGATCGTCGGGTCCCATTGGCTGCCGCCGCCGTCGCGCAGAATCGACTGCGCTTCCTCGTGGCTCACGGCCTGGCGGTACGGGCGGTCGGTCGTCATCGCGTCGTAGGCGTCCATCACAGCGACGATGCGCGCGCCGAGTGGCACTCGCTCGCCGGGAAGACCGTCCGGATAGCCGCGGCCGTCCCACCGCTCGTGGTGGTGGTAGACGATCGGGTATGCGCTCGCCAGGAAGCCGACTCGCTTGCAGATCTGGCCGCCGGAGTAGCAGTGCTGCTTGACGATCGCATATTCTTCGGGCGTCAGCGCGCCGGGCTTCTTCAGGATCGAGTCCGGTACGACGATCTTGCCCATGTCGTGCAGGGCTGCGCCGAGGCGTACGACCTCGACTTCGTTGCCGGTCATTCCCAGCTCCTTGGCCACGAGCGACGAGTAGTCCGCCAGGCGCCGGCAGTGGCCGCCCGTATACGGGTCGCGGCTCTCGATAGCCTCCGTCAGCCCCATCGCCGTTTCGAGGGCGAACCGCGAGAGCGATTCGCGTTGGCGCACGCTGCGGATGGCGATCTCTGCCTGGCGCGCGAGGCGATCCAAGCGCGCGATCTCTTCTGCTGATAGCTCACGCTCGTCCGAAAAGCCGACGAGAAGTGCACCATAGACGCCGTCCTCCAGCTCCACTGGCGCGGACGCTGCCGTGACGAAGCCGACGTGCGCGGCGAATTCGCGAAGTCTGTCGTAGCGCGGATCTTCGAAGACGTTCCTCGCTTGTGTTGGCTTGTGATGGAGGATCGTCCAGCCCTCAACGCCTTCGCCGTAAGGCGCGCCGTTCGGGAAGACCTGACGGAAGGCGTCATCGCTGAAGCCGAAGGGCAGGAACGGGCCTTGGCTCTCTGTGCCCACCGGCACCATGATCGTGCAGATCTTGGCGTCGCAGGTCTCGGCCACGCGGCGTGTGACTTCTTCAACGATAACCTGCTCGTCGCCGCCTGACATGATCGCGGTGTGGATGCCGGATAGCGCTTCCAGTTCGCGCTCGCGGCGTTGGTTGTGCTGGCTCATCTCGTTTAGTTCGATCTCGCTCGCCGCCAGATACGCTCGTTGCTCCTGGATGCTCGCCCACTGGTTGAGGCTGACGGCCAGGAAGAGATAGACGGCGGGCCACCCGAGCCATAGCACGGGCATGACTGACTCGTTCATGCTCACGCCGACTGCGGTCATCGCCGGACTGCTGAAGACCGCGGCGATCGTCGCCAGCAGCACGCTGAACGACAGCGGGTAGCGGTAGGCGGTGAAGCATATCGGCAGGAAGAAGGCTGTCGTAAACGCGCTCGGCACCTGGCCATCGATGAAGACGAGGCCGCCGATGACGAGCGTGACCGCCAGCCAGAATGCTGCTTCGATCGCTCTCTTGGTCGACGCTGTGCGTTCTACTCTCATAATCGTTACCTGAGGCCTGCTTGGGTGCAGGCGAAGTTAAGGCCTCTGTACATAATCTGAGACGCCCTCTCGATGGGTGCGTTGCATCAAGAATGGGGAATAGGCGAGGAAAAGTTGAGGATTGGTGAAGAGATAGCGGCTAACTGGCCATTGAATACCCACCGTTGACGCTCAGCACCTGACCCGTTATCCATTCGGCGCGGGCCGAGCTCAGGAAGGCCACTGCGGAGGCGATCCCGAGGTCCATCGCAACCCTCCTTCGACCCGGATTATCGCTTCTGCCTACGTTCCTGTCTCCCGCTGCCTCTTATCCTCTATACTCATCGCCGTGAGCGCGTCCGATCTTGCCATCGACGGTGGGCCGAAGACCCGCAGCGAGACTTTCCCGCCCTGGCCCGTTCTCGGCCCGGAGGACGCCATGGCCGCGTCTGAGGCGCTGCGTTCCGGCCAGCTGACGCAGCTCACGGGCGGATTCGTGCGCGACTTCGAGGTGGCGTTCGGGCGATGGCACCGGACCGGAGACTGCGTGGCGACTAGCTCCGGCACGACGGCGATCCACGTCGCGCTCGCGGCGATCGGCGTCAGGCCGGGAGACGAGGTGATCGTGCCGGCTCACACGTTCATCGCCTCGGCGACGCCGATTCTGCACCAGGGCGCCAGGCCGGTGTTCGCCGATGTCGACGAGGATACGTTCTGCCTCTCAGCCGAAAGCGTCGCCGAGCGCCTGACCGAACGCACGAAGGCGATCGTTGTCGTGCACCTCAACGGCCACCCGGCTGACATGGACGCGCTCCTCGAGATCGCTGACGCCCGCGGCGTGGCCGTCGTCGAGGACGCCGCACAGGCCCCCGGGGCGCTCTACAAGGGGCGCAAGGTGGGCACGATCGGCGTCGCCGGCTGTTTCAGCTTCTGGGAGGACAAGATCATCACAACCGGAGGAGAAGGCGGCGCCGTCATCAGCGACGACGAAGAGCTTGTGGAGCGCATGCGCCGCCTGCGCCACCACGGCGAGGGCCCGGTTGAGGGTGAGCGCGCCTACTATCACCTGGAGCTTGGCTACAACTTTCGGATGACCTCGATGCAGGCGGCGACAGGCCTGGTCCAGTTTCGCCGGTTGGAGGAGTACCTGGATGCGCGCCGCCGCAACGCCGCCTATCTCTCGGAGCGGCTGGGCGAGCTGGGGCCGATCGACCCGCCGTTCGTTGCTGATTACGCCGAGCCAAGCATGTACAAGTACGTTTGCCGCTTACGCCCCGACGCTGGCATCGACATCAGCCGCTTCGTCGCCGCTGTCGCCGCCGAGGGTCTGCCGATCTCCCGCCGCTATCCGACGCCGCTGTCGCAGCAGCCCGTCTTCCGCGACGCCGGTTTTGCGGGCGCTCCCTGCCCCGTCGCCGAGCGGCTGTCCGGCGAGCTCTTCACGCTGCTAGTCCACCCCACCGTCGAGACGGCCGACCTAGATGACTACGTGACCGCTATCGGAAAAGTGCTGAAGGCGCTGTCGTAGCCGCTCATGGCGGGGATCCGGGTAGGCAATGCGCCGTGCTCCTGGGGCGTCATGGGCGGATACGACGCCGCGCTCTACCCTTCGTATGATCGGGTGCTCGACGAGATCGCCGCCGCTGGCTACACCGGTACCGAGCTGGGCGACTGGGGCTACCTGCCGACCGACGCCCCGCAGCTCCGTGACGAGCTGGCCGCGCGCGACCTGTCGATGATCGGTGCGCTCGTTCCCGCGCCGCTGGCGGATCGCGGCGCTCACGCGACCGGGCTCGCCGACGCGCTGCGAACCGCCCGGCTCCTCGCCGCGGTAGCGGCCGACAGCGCGCCGTCGCCCTTCGTGATCCTCGCCGACAGCAACGGCTCGGACCCGGTGCGCGTACAGAACGCCGGCCGCATCAGCGCCGAACACGGGTTTACCGACGAGCAGTGGGTGGCCTTCGGTGAGGGCGCGGCGGCGATAGCCCGCGCTGTGCGCGACGAGACCGGTCTGCGCACCGTCTTCCACCACCACTGCGGCGGCTACGTCGAGACGCCCACCGAAACGGCTCGGCTGATGGCGCTGACGGCAGCCGGCGACCTCGGCCTCTGCTTCGACACGGGCCACTGGGCGCTGGGCGGCGGTGACGTCCTAGAGGCCTTCCGCCGATACGGAGAGCGCATCTGGCACGTCCACTTTAAGGAGTATCACGCCGGCGTCGCGGATCAGATGCGATCCGAGGGCTGGGACTACTTCCAGGGCCTCGCCAAGCGCGTCTTCCATCGGCCTGGCACCGGCGACGTCGATTTTCCCGCGCTTCTCTCGGCGATGCGTTCGTCCGGCTACGACGGCTGGGTCGTCGTCGAAGATGAGCTGCCCCCCGGCGACGGCCGTCCCGAAGAGAGCGCGCGCGCCGACCGTGACTACCTGGCGAGCCTGGGTCTCTGATGGCTGATCTGCTCATTGGCGTGATCGGCGCAGGGCCGATCG